>Ga0068696_100067_pt1 | contig 69698 bp, 69 predicted proteins | sample CeladaPassaB1F15_FD_62204 | JGI IMG/M metagenome (GOLD analysis project Ga0068696, IMG submission 62204) | Cellulose-adapted microbial communities from the Joint BioEnergy Institute, USA - Passage B1F15 | ecosystem: Engineered > Bioreactor > Continuous culture > Unclassified | place: USA, Joint...
ATGCCTTCAGGAGGCGCAACGGAGAATATCTTGTATTCGTCGAGGAGGATTATCGCGCCAAAGTACTGATGTATCGCTGGCGACCAAACTACAGATGAATTCACCCCACACTACCCCATACTCCTGCACCCTGGGGCAGCCAACATGGCTGCCCCAGCTCCATATACCCTTGCTTTACAGGTACTCTACAGGCTTCGAGCCAGCTCTATGGAGCGTGGCAAGGGCTAAGCTTTCGTCGCCTACCTAACGTAATCCCCATCAGAAGCCCCAAACTGAAAAGTAACACCGTACAATCCGGATATACCTATTTATAAGACCTCGCTCTAGGTCTTATAATGAGTAATCATCTGCTCTAAGCTTGGGGGAAGGTGCATGGACATCTTTGCGCTAAGGGACCAGATAGTCGATGACTACCAGCGCTACTACAGAAGCCTGATCAAGATCCACGACGCGGGGATCGAGCAGTTCGTCCAGCAGGAGCTCGACAAGGGGCTGGTGTGGCCCGATGCGGTCCTGCAGCTCAACCCCTCGTACGAGCCTGCCCACACCCTGGAGGAGCTGGCCCAGCAGGGGGTCATCACCTGGGAGACGGCACGATTCTTTGGTCCCCAACTCAGGCTGTATCACCATCAGGAGGCGGCGGTCCACAAAGCAGCCAGGGGGGAGTCCTACGTGGTCAGCACCGGCACGGGCTCCGGGAAGTCCATGACCTACCTCGTGCCCATAGTGGACCACATCTTCAGGCACGATCCCCAGGAGCGCTCGGTGAGAGCCGTGATCGTCTATCCCATGAACGCCCTGGTGAACAGCCAGCTGGAGGCTCTCAGGCGCTTCCAGGAGCGTTGGCAAGGATGCCCCGTGACCTTCGCCAGGTATACGGGGCAGGAGAGCGATGAGGACCGCAACAAGATCATCAACGACCCGCCCCACATCCTGCTGACCAACTACGTGATGCTGGAGTACATGCTGCTTCGGCCGCAGGAGAGGCCCATGCTCAAGCAAGCCACGTCTCGATTGCGGTTTATAGTGGTGGATGAGCTCCACTACTACCGCGGTAGACAGGGGGCAGACGTGGCTATGCTGCTGCGACGGCTGAGGTCCAAGAGCGCGAGGGACATCACGTTCATAGGTACCTCCGCCACGCTGACCACCAGCGGCAGCCGCGCCGAGCGCAGGGAACAGATAGCCCGGACAGGGGCCCGCATCTTCGGCGTCGAACTAGGGCAGGACGCGGTGATAGAGGAGAGGCTGCAGCGCATAGCCCTCTCTTCGGTACCTAGCACCCAGCAGGAGCTGGCAGATGCGGTGCTGTCCCCCACCCCCTTGGCAGAAGAGAGCGCCGTGCGCGCCCATCCCCTCACCGCCTGGGTGGAGCACGCCTTCGGCATCAGGGAGGAAGAGGACGGCTGGCTCGTACGGCGCGAGCCCAGGAGCTATCAGGATGGCCTACAGGAGCTGAGCAGGAGCTCGGGGCTGCCCGAAGATCAGTGCAACAGGCAGCTCAAGGCGCTGCTGGACGCCGGCAGCAGCGCGCAGACCCCGTCGGGCGACCCCGTGCTCGCGTTTCGCCTACACCAGTTCATATCGTCCGGCAAGACGCTCTACGGCCCTATAATGCCTCCCAGCACCAGGCTGCAGCACCTCACTTTCGATGGCCAGCAAAGATCCCCGAGGGACCCGCAGGTGGCCCTGTTCCCCATGGTCTTCTGTCGGGAGTGCGGCCAGGAGTACTACATGGTCACCAAGCTGTCCTCGAGCGCCGATGGTGAGCTCGAGCTCAGGCAGCGCTCGCCGAGGCTGCTGCCGATCACCAGCGAGGAGGAAGAGGACAGCGAGGAAGGTTATGTCGCCATAGCGGATGCAGAGCTGTGGAACGGGCGTGAGGAGGATCTGCCCGATGAGTGGCTCGAGGAAGAGCCCCGCGGGGTACGGCTCAAACCCAGCTACAAAAAATACCGGCCTCGGGAGATATGGGTGCACCCCAGCGGCATGGCCCACGAGTGGGAGAGGATCGATGATGCTATAGCCTGCTGGTACGTGCCCAGACCATTCGTCCTGTGCCTGCGCTGCATGACCACGTTCGACCCCAGGGAGGGCGACTTCGCGAAGCTGTCCACCCTGAGCCAGGTGGGGAGGTCCACAGCCACCACCATCCTCACGAGCGACGCCGTGCTCGACATGGCCGACCTGGGAGAGGCCCCAGAGGCTCGCAAGATCCTCAGCTTCACAGACGTCCGTCAGGATGCTTCGCTGCAGGCAGGTCACCTCAACGACTTCGCCCAGCTGGTCACAGTGCGAGGGGCCTTGCTGAGGGCGCTGGAGCAGCATGGGCGTCTGGAGGCTTGGGAGCTTGGTAAGCAGATCTTCGAGGCCCTGGACCTCCAGCCGGAGGAGTTCATGAGGAGCGAGACCCAAACGACGGTTACCTACTACAGGGCTCGCGAGGCGATGACCGACCTGCTGCAGTACCTGGCGCTCACCGACCTGCGATCAGGTTGGCGCTTGTCCCTGCCCAACCTGGAGCAGTGCGGGCTAGCTAAGGTCACCTACAGAGACCTCGAGGCCCTCAGCTTGGATGAACCAACTTGGAAGGGTCTACCCTTCTTCGAGGAAGCGACACCCGAGCGCCGGCAGGAGGTGCTGCGCCACGTCCTGGATTACCTGCGCCAGAGGTTGGTCATCCGCTCCGAACACCTCCAACGTGAATGGCTGCGCAGCAATCTCTGCCGCCGCACCGCGGAGTACCTCAAGGACAACTGGGCGCTGACCCCCGAGGATATTTACCTTACATCCAGGACTGCCCTGCTGCCAGGGGCCCAGGTCCCCAGGTTCGAGGAAGACGGCAGGACAACCATAGGCCTGGGCGCGCGCTCTAAGGTGGGCAGGTACCTCCGCAGCACGCTGGGCAATCACCTGGGGATCGGGGAGATCGATGAGATAATCAAACAGCTGTGCCTCCGGCTGGACGGCAGCCTGTTTTACGTCCTCAAGTCAGGGGGTGAGCCCTGGGGCATAATGCTCAACCTGGACCAGCTCGTGTGGGAGCCCGGCGATGGCACCCCACCGGCACCCAATCCCATTAACCAGAAATCCGTGCACAAGGTGCGCACAGAGCACCTCAAGGAGCGCTCCTCCGACTACTTCACCTACATGTACAGGCAGCGCGCCAGGCACATGAAGAACATCCGTGCCGGCGAACATACCGGCCAGGTGGATCTGGAGCGGAGGCGCCAGAGGGAGGACCAGTTCCGGAAGGGAGAGCTGCCCATCCTGTACTGCTCGCCCACCATGGAGCTGGGCATAGATATAGCGGACCTGTCGGCGGTGCACATGCGCAACGTGCCCCCCACCCCCGCCAACTACGCCCAGCGCAGCGGACGCGCAGGTCGGGGCGGCAAGCCGGCCCTCATCCTCACGTTCAGCAGCGAGGGCAATCCGCACGATGCCTTCTTCTTCCGTAGGAAGGACAGGATGATCCACGGCGCGGTGCTGCCCCCGAGGATCGACCTCTCGAACCAGAAGCTTATCGAGGCGCACATCCATTCCATATGGCTGAGCACGATACAGGTGGGCCTGGGCAGGAGCATAGGCGACGTGCTCAGTATAGAGCAGGAGGGTTATCCCATCCAAGCGCAGCTGTGGGCGGACATAGAGCGTCTCACGAGGAACCTCCTGGAGGAGATAGTGCGCACAGCCAAGGACGTGGTGGAGCGCACTCCGGATGCACCTCCGGAGTGGTTCGGAGAGGACTGGATACGGAACATCGTGATCAACTCCCCCCAGGCGTTCGACAGGGCGTTCGACCGCTGGAGGGAGCTGTACGGCGCGGCCCGGAGACAGCTGCAGGAGGCTCTCACCAAACAGAACGTCCCAAGGCTCAGCAAGGAGGAGAGGGATAAGCTGACCAGGCAGCAGACCGAGGCCGCTCGCGAGATCGACCTGCTGCTTGGGGAGACCGAAGAGGAAGGCATGTCCGAGTTCTACCCCTACAGATACCTGGCCTCCGAGGGATTCATCCCATCCTACAGCTTCCCCAACCTGCCGCTGCGGGCCATCGTACGCACCGAGGACAAGGTCCAGGTCATAGAGAGGCGCAAGAGCCTGGGGATCACGGAGTTTGGACCGCTCACCTTCATCTACCACGAGGGGAAGAAGCACAGGGTGAGGTACTGCTTTGTACCCGCAGGAGGCATAGAGAGGTACATCAGCAGGGCCCTGGTCTGCAAGGCCTGTGGCTACCTGTACGACACGGAGGTGGAAACCAGGCAGGTGTGCCAGCAATGCGGCAATCTCCTGGACGGCACCAGCTCGCAGCTCATCGATCGCTTCATGGAGCAGCCCGCCGTGCGCACGGTGCCCGAGGGCCGCATAAGCTCCTCAGAGGAGTACAGGGTCAGGCGAAACTTCCACGTGGAGACCTACTACCAGGTCGCCGAGGGCAAACGACCGCAGAGGTTCAGCGTGAAGGACAGGGATGGCGATACCCTCCTGGAGCTACAGCACATCCCGCAGGGCGAGATCTACAGAGTCAATATGGGATCCACCCCGCGGAGAAGGGAGCAGGGCTTCAGGATAGATAGCCTCTCCGGTGAGTGGCAGCCACCCGACGACAACGGTCACCAGAGCAAGCAGAGGGGCAACTTGATCACCGGCGTGCACCCGTACGTGCGCAGCACGAGCGACATCCTCCTGGTGGCTCCCTCGGCACAGGAGGACGCGAACGAGGTCTGGATGTACACGCTGGGCACGGTCCTGCACCGAGCCATACAGATCCACTACGAGCTGGAGGAGGACGAGCTAGGGCTGAGCTTCATTGGGCAGCAGGAGCACTCCAAGATCCTGCTGTACGACCCCTCCGACGTTGGGGCAGGTGTGTGGGAGCGCCTGCTGAGCTCGCAGGAGGATCTGCAAGCGGTTGCCAGGCTGGCGCTGGAGATATGCCACTACGACCCAGATACGGGAGATGAGAAGCCGGAGTGGGTCGAGCGCTGTGCCCTGGCGTGCTACGACTGCCTACTGAGCTACGGCAACCAGCAGTATCACCACCTGCTGGACCGTAGGGAGGTGCGCCAGACCCTCCTGGCGCTCGCGGGCAGCACGGTCGAGCCCGTGGGCGCCGTGTCCCGGGAAGAGCAGTACAGGCAGCTGCTGCAGGTAGCGGACTCCGAGCTGGAGGAACAGTTCCTTACCTACCTGTACGAACATGGCTTCAGGCTGCCCGACCACGCGCAGTACAGGCCTCCCGGCGACGTCTACGTCCAGGCGGACTTCTACTACGACCGCGAGGGGATACCTGGGATATGCGTGTTCGTTGATGGGCCACATCATGACGAGCCCCAGCAGGCCCACAAGGACGCCCAAGTAAGGGCCCAGCTGCGGGACCTGGGCTACGCAGTGGTGACCATCAGGTACGATCGTCCCCTCGAGCAGCAGCTCAGTCGCTACGCAGAGCTGCTCGGCAGACAATAAACACCTTGGGAGGTCAAGCTGTTGATCAGAGTAAGTCACAACCACAGGTTCCTGGTGCACCCAGACAGCACACCCTTCTTCTACCTGGGAGATACCGCCTGGGAGCTCTTCCACCGCTGCACCCTGCACGAGGCCGAGATGTACCTACGGGACCGCGCGGCCAAGGGCTTCACCGTCATCCAGGCCGTGGCCCTCGCCGAGCTGGACGGCCTCACCGTCCCCAACCCCAACGGCGACCTGCCCCTGATCGATCACGATCCCTCACGCCCCAACGAAGCCTACTTCAGGCATGTGGACGCCATCGTGGACCTGGCAGCTGCCCTGGGCCTCTACATAGGTCTGCTGCCCACCTGGGGCGACAAGTGGCACAGGTTGTGGGGGGTGGGCCCCGAGATCTTCACCCCGGAGAACGCACGCACCTACGGCAGATGGCTCGGACAGCGCTACAAGGATGCCCCCATCATCTGGATCCTGGGAGGCGATCGCCCCGTGGAGTCGGAGACTCACAGGCTGATCCTGCGCGCCATGGCGCAGGGGCTGCGGGAGGGCGATGGGGGCAACCACCTGATGGGCTTCCACACCTGGGGACAGCACTCCTCCTCCGACTACCTGCACGAGGAAGAGTGGCTCGACCTGCACATGTGCCAGAGCGGCCACATCCGCAACATCGGCAACTGGCGCTGGATCGAGCGCGACTACGCCCTCTCCCCCACCAGACCCTGCATGGATGCCGAGCCAGGCTACGAGGACATGGCCTCCCAGTTCAAGCTGGAGGAGGGCTACCTGGACGACTACGATGTGCGCAAGTCCCTCTACTGGGCGCTGTTTGCAGGAGCTCACGGCCACACCTACGGCTGCAACCCCGTGTGGCAGATGTGGCTGCCGGGAAGAAACCCCATGCTGGCGACCAGACGCTCCTGGTACGAGGCCCTCCACCTGCCGGGAGCCTCCCAGGTGCAACATGCCCGCTGGCTCATGCTGTCCAGACCCTACCTCTCACGCATCCCGGACCAGTCCGTCATCCTCTCGGAGGTGGGCGAGGGCACCCACCATGTCAGGGCCACCCGCGATGCCCACGGCTCCTACCTCATGGTGTACATCCCCTCCGGCAGGACCGTGGACATCGATCTGAGCCCCCTGCAAGGGGAGAGGGTGAGCGCCTGGTGGTATGACCCCCGCAGGGGCACCGCCCAGCACATAGGCGTCATGCCCAAGGGCCCCCACGTGGCCTTCTCCCCACCAGGAGGGGGGCCCGACTGGGTGCTGGTGCTGGACGACGCCGATGCCCACTTCCCACGCCCCGGACAACCCAGGCTGACCGCTGAGGACTCCCCGGAAAGAGGATGACCCCACAGGCAGCCCACCTCCCACCCCAGGCTCCCCGGCAGGGCTGGGAGGTGGGCTCCTAGTCCTCCGACCCAGCCAGAAGCTCGGACTCTATCTTCTCCCTGAGCATGTCCCTGGCCAGCCTGTAGGCCCCCATCCTCTCCTGCTGGCTCCCACCAGCTTGCGAGGGATCGGGGATGGACCAGTGCAGCCTCCGCGCAGCCCCCGGAAAGAAGGGACATGCCTCCCTGGCTCGATCGCACACCGTGATCACGTAGTCCCACCTCTCCCCTAGGTAGCGATCCAGCGTCTTGCTCTCTTGTCCCGATATGTCCACTCCCACCTCCCTCATGGCCTCTATCGCCAGGGGCTGCACGCGGGTCGCCTGCGTGCCGGCACTGTGGACCTCGAACCTGTCTCCAGCCAGATGGCGCAGCCAACCCTCGGCCATCTGGGAGCGCGCCGAGTTGTGAGTGCACAGGAACAGGACCCTAGATCGACGTTCAGACATGTCCCTCCTCCTTAGCTCAGCAGCGATCGCAACACCACCAGGTACAGCCACCCCAGCACCATCGTGGCCGGCACGGTCAGCATCCAGGAGAGCATGATATTGCCCGCGAGCCCCCAACTGACCGCGGTGGTCCTGCGCGTGACGCCCACGCCGACTATCGACGAGGTGATGGCGTGCGTGGTGCTGATGGGGATGCCCAGCTCCGAGGCCACCTGGATGACGGAAGCCCCGGACACCTCCGCGGCGAAGCCCTCAACTGGTTTGAGGTCCACCATCTTGATACCGATGGTGCGTATGATGCGCCAGCCGCCATAAGCCGTACCTATCGCAGCCACCGTGGCGGCGGACGCCGCCACCCACAGCGGCACGACCAGCTCCTCCCAGCCGAAGTGCAACGTCATCGCCAGCGCGAGCACGCCCATGGGCTTCTGCGCATCGTTCCTCCCATGGCTGAAGGCCATGTACGCCGCCGATAGCCTCTGCAGATGGCCAAAGAGCCTGTTGGCCTGCCTTCTTCCCATGCCCCTGCAGAGCCAGTAGATCAGCGTGATGAGCAGCATCCCGCCGATGAAACCCAGGCTGGGGGAGGTGAAGATGGCCAGCAGCACCTTCGTCACCCCCTGCCACTGCACCACGTCCAGCCCAGCGGTCGCCACGCCGGCCCCCACCAACCCGCCAACCAGGCCGTGCGTCTCGCTCACGGGTATCCCGAAGCGATAGGTGATGAGGCTCCAGGACATAGCTCCTCCCAACGCGGCCACCACCGTCAGCAGCGTCAGCACGTCCGGATCCACTATACCCCTACCTATAGTCACCGCCACGGCCGTGCCGGTCATGCCTCCCAGCAGGTTGCAGACGCCAGCCATGATGACCGCGGCCCTGGGAGAGAGCACCCTGGTACCCACCGACGTCGCGATCGCGTTGGCGGCATCGGTGAACCCCCCGACGAAGGCATACACGTAACCCAGGAACATCGCAAGCAGAAAGAGCGCTACACCTTCGCTCAAGAGCGCCCTCCTAATCTATCTTCTCACTGCCCCCAGCACCCACAGGGTCACCAACAAGCAGGTGATGATGACGGTCACGAGCTCCCCTCCCCCGGACCTGATGCCCGGATACCACTTGCTGAGCCCTAGAGAGATGGTTATCCCCAGCAGGGCCCCAAGGCCCACTATCAGGGCCAGGAGACCAATCGCCCCCCTCAGCCCTCCCAACCTGTCTATGAAGCCAGGATCCATCCAACGACCCTCCTATCACAGGACGCACCTTCTCTAGATGATAGCAGGAAAACCCCCCGTCCAGCAGCTAAGGCCTGCGGACGCTTTTCCTCTAATGGCGCGCGTCCGCAGGCCCGGCAGCGCGTGCCTAGCAGCAGGGCGGGCAGCATCCGCCGCAACAGCCGTCGTCACAGCAGCTATCGCACATGGCGCACCTCCTTTCAGTAGTGGTCACGGGAGCTCCAAACACGGACACTATATCGATAAACATCGATATAAGGAGCCACAAAATGCACCTCACTCGTCCACGGATACAAGCTCCCCCAGGCATGCGAGGGCGTCCCTCACCCTGGACCGCTGGATCTGGTAGTACATCCACGTGCCCTGCCTGTGGGCGCTCACGAGCCCGGCCTTGCGCAGCACGCCCAGGTGGTGCGAGATGGTGGGCTGCCCTAAGGGGAACCTGTCGACCAGCTCGCAGACACACACCGGTCGGTCGCTTGCCGCCAAGAGCTTGAGTATGCCCAGGCGGGTGGGGTCGGCCAGGGCGCGCAGCAGGGATGCCTCCTGCTCGAGCTCCTCCCGCTCCAGCAAGCTCTGGGGATTACCCCCCACGCAGATGCACTCCCGATCGTCCTGCACAGTAACCGCGTGCTCCATAACGTCCTCGCTTAGGTCATGCTAACCTAAATATCGACGTTTGTCAATATAATGGCGCGCGATGCCGAGGCCGTCTTGGAGGTGGCCGCTTACAGCGCAGCGGCCACCTCCGCCTGTCGCCTCATGTAGCGCACGGCGGCCACCCCGAACAGCAGGGCAAACCCCAGCGAGATCAGGAGATCCACCACAAGGCGGGCACCCCCCGACGGACTCTGCAGCACGGAGGCCGCGATGCCGTCCGTCAGCCAGTAGGTTGGCAGTACCCGGATCCAGCGCCCGAGGTCCCCCTGAGCTGTGGGCAGCAGCGGGTTGGCCAGGAACACCGGTAGCATGTAGGCGAAGACGCTCATCCCGGAGAACGCCTGCACCGCCCCTTGCGAGCGCAGGATGCCGCCTATCAGCAGCCCAAGGGCCACGCTGAAGAGCGTGCCCCCCAGGATGAACAGCAGCAACCACGGCAGGTGCGCGACCTCCTGCCACATGATGACCGGCACCAGGAGGGACATGGCCAACTGGTAGGTACCCGCCACGAGCGCCTTGGCCAGCACTATATCCCACCACGAAGCCGGTGATACCATCAGCACCTTGATGGTCTTCTTCTCGACCTCCTCCACCAGCAGCCAGGGCGCCAGCATGGACCCCAGCACGAAGGAGAAGGCAAGGGCGGTGACCAGGTAGAACTTGTTGATGTCCGCCACGGGGCTGGAGCGCGGAGGGTTGACCACCTGAGCCTCTATCCGGACGGGATCCGGCGCCAGCAGACCCCTCGCGTAGTTCACTAGGGCGGCCTGCAGGAGCTGTGCCCGGGACTCCCCCACCTCATCCCCGTCCAGGTAGAGGCGGACGATCGGGCGCTCTCCGGCGCGCAGGGACTCCTCAAAGCCCCCTGGCACCACCAGGCCGACCGCGTAGGAGCCGTCGCGGTCCGGGCCAAACGCCCTGGCGACCTCCTCCGGCGAGTCCGCGAGCGTCACCTTGACGTCGCCGAACCCCTGAGACACCACGCCCACCAGTCCCGCCGCAGCGCCCTTGTAGTCCGGGTCGTACACCAGCAAGTTCGTTACGGTCTCCCGGCCTATGATCCTGCCCATGAACAGGAAGAAGGCCGACATGATCGGTATCATCAGCACCACTATCAGCAGCTGCTTGTTGAGCAGCACCTCCAGGACGTCCTTTCTGGCTATCGCCAGGATCGCACGCGAGTTCATACCCACACCTCCGGATCGATCATTCTAGCTTAGCACCAGCCACCCGCAGGAACACATCCGCCAGGGAGTCCTCCATCGTGTGCGCCGACCGCACGCGCCCCCCGGCTATCCAGCTCATCAGCTGGCCCACCTGCCCTGGGTCTTCCAGGTCCAACACCCGCTCCTTGAGGTCCTCGTCCAGCAGCACCCGCATCCGAGGCTGTGCGTGCCGCAGGCGCAGCTCGAGGGGCGTGCCGACGGCCACCACGCGCCCCCTCACTATGAACCCCAGGCGATCGCACAGCTTCTCAGCTTCCTCCATGTAGTGGGTGGTGAGCAGGATGGTAGTGCCCGACCTTTTGAGCTCGAGCACGGCTGCGTGCACCACCGCGGCCGCAGCTGGATCCAAACCCCTGCTGGGCTCGTCCAGGAAGAGCACCTCCGGACGATGGATCAGCGCCCGCGCTATCATCAGCCTCTGCCTCATGCCGCTGGAGAAGCTCGAGACCTTATCCTTGGCGCGGTCCCTCAGGCCCACCAGGTCCAGCACCTCGTCCACCCTGCTGGGATCGACCCCGTACAGGCCGCAGGCGAACTCGAGGTTCATCCGAGCCGACAGGCGCTCGTAGAGCAGCTGCTCCTCGAACACCACCCCTATCCGACGCTGCAGCAGTATCCTGTCGCGCACTACGTCACAGCCGGCCACCAGCGCCTCCCCGGCTTGCGGAGCTATCTGGCCGGTGAGCACCCGGAGGGTGGTGGTCTTGCCGGCCCCGTTCGGGCCCAATAGACCAAATATCTCCCCCCGACGCACCTCGAAGCTGACGCCGTCCAGGGCGCGATTTGTGCCGAAGCAGCGCACCACGCCCCTTACACGTATAGCGAGATCTGCCTCCATCAGCCACCTCCCAACGCTGTCGCTACCGCTAGTGTAGCCCGCCCAGGGCGCCGGAGCCACAAAGGAGCTCTGAAAGGCTCTATCCAGGGCGCGAGAGGCTCACGTAGGACGGTGAGAGGAGCGGCTCCGAGGCTGTGCTAGAATAATGCACTAACGCCCTGGGGAAGCAGATGCTCTGCGTGGCACAGCTCGAGAAGATAGATGGAGGCCGCACCGTGCTGGCGATCGACTCCCTGCAGCTCGCCGACGGTGAGGTGCTGGCCGTGGCCGGGCCCGGAGGCAGCGGCAAGACCCTGCTCATACACCTGCTGGGAGGGCTGGTGCCCCCCAGCAGGGGCAAGGTACTGCTCGATGGCGAGGACGTGCACCGCTCCCCGAGCGCCCGATCCAAGATCGGCATCGTGTTCGAGGAAGACCTCCTGTACGATCGCCTGAGCGTGAGGGCCAACGTGCTCATGACCTGCAGGCTGCACGCTGCCCCGCCCCAGCAGGCGATGGAGGCCATAGGGCTGCTGGGGCTGGACGACCAGGCCAACACACAGGTGGGCAAACTCCCCGCCAGCCACAGGCGGCGCGTGGCCATTGCCCGCGCCCTGGCGATAAGGCCGAAGCTGCTGCTCCTGGACCAGCCCTCGCTACGCACCGACTTCGACACCAGGGAGTTGCTGTCCCAGCTGCTGAGGCAGCGAGCTGCAGAGGGGGGCATAACGGTCATAGCGGAGGAGGACGTCTCCTGGGCGGGCAAGCTCTGCACCCAGGTGGTGGAGCTCGCGGGCGGCAGGGTGGTGGCCCGAGCCAACGCCTCGAACGCGGTCGGTGAGCAGCACGTCCCCTACAGGATACCTGGGCGCAGGGGCGACCACATCGTCTTCTTGGACCCCGCGGACGTGCTGTACATCACCACGCAGGAGGGGCAGACCATCCTGCGCACGGACACCGACGAGGCGTACACCCAGATGACGCTGCAGGAGCTGGAGCGGCGCCTGGCCGGCAGAGGCTTCTTCAGGGCCCACAGGGCCTACCTGGTGAACCTGCAGCGGGTCAGGTCCGTCGTGCAGTACACCCGCAACAGCTTCACCCTGCAGCTGGACGACCCGGCGGGTACGATGGTGCCCCTCAGCAAGCAGTCCGAGAGGGAGCTCCAGGATCTCCTGGGGTACTAGCCTCCGCCATCCTGGACAGCTCTTGACACCATACCGATGCATCTCTATCATGCCCTCTAGCATCAACACCTTCTAGGAGGATGGTATGTCCTTACCGCAACAGCTTGTCGATAGCCTGTCAGGGGGGAGCGTGGAGGTGATCGATCTCACCTCGCCCCTCTCGGAGAACACGCCGGTCATCCAGCTGCCCCCACCTTTTGCCAACACCCAGAGCTTCACACGACGGGTGGTCAGCAGGTACGATGACAAGGGCCCGGCATGGTTCTGGCACGACCTCTCGCTGGGGGAGCACGTGGGCACGCACTTCGACGCGCCCATACACTGGATCACCGGCAAGGACGGCCTGGACGTGTCGCAGGTGCCGGTACACCACCTGGTGGCTCCTGCCGTGGTGATAGATAAGAGCAAGGAGTGCGCCGAGAACCCCGACTTCCTCCTTGAGGTAGAGCACATCGAACAGTGGCAGCAGGAGCACGGCCCCATACCCCAGGGCTCCTGGTTACTGTTCCGCACCGGCTGGGACGCCAGGGCAGGAGACCCCAAGGCGTTCCTCAACGTCGATGAGAGCGGCTCCCACACCCCCGGGGTATCGGTGGAGTGCGCCAAGTGGCTCGCGGAGGAGGTGCCGATCGTGGGCATAGGCGTGGAGACCGTGGGCACCGACGCGGGCCTGGCGGGGTCGTTCGACCCGCCTTTCCCCTGCCACGCCTTTCTGTTGGGCGCGGGCAAGTACGGCCTCACGCAGCTGGCCAACCTGTCCAAGCTACCCCCGAAGGGCGCGCTGCTGATCGTCGCACCGCTGCCGATAGTAGGTGGGACCGGAAGCCCTGCTCGAGTGCTTGCGCTGGTGGAGAGGTAGCCAGGTGGAGAGAAAGGTCTACGACGCGGTAGCTGAGACGCTGGCCTATCTAGGAGTAAAGGTCTTCTTCGGTCTCATCGGCAGCGGGAACTTCCACGTGAGCAACGCCCTCTGCGAGTGGGGGGCCCAGTTCATCCCGGCCCGCCACGAGGGCGGCGCCATCACCATGGCCGACGCCTGGGCCCGCCTCACAGGCCTGGTGGGAGTGTGCACCGTCCACCAGGGTCCCGGGCTGACCAACACGATGACGGGCCTGACCGAGGCCGTCAAGAGCCGCACCCCCCTGCTGCTGCTCGCGGCGGACACGGCGGGAGCGGCCGTCCGCTCGAACTTCAAGATAGACCAGGAGGGTCTCGTGCGCTCCGTGGGCGCCATCGCCGAGCGGGTGCACGGCCCCGCCACGGTGGTGGAGGACACGGTGCGCGCCTGGTGGAGGGCACAGGTGGAGAGGCGCCCTGTGGTGCTCATGCTGCCCCTGGACGTGCAGTCAGCTCCCTTCGAGGGGAAGGTGAGCATCCCACCGATCGCGCCGATCTATCCGGCCCGACCCTCAGGGGAGGCCGTGACGAGGACCCTCTACGCGCTGGAGGCCGCCCAGAGGCCGCTGATCATCGCCGGCCGAGGGGCCGTGATCTCCGGAGCGAGGGACGCGCTGGAGGCGCTTGGAGAGCAGGTGGGGGCACTAATGGCTACGTCCGCGGCGGCCAACGGCCTGTTCGCCGGCAACCCCTGGTACGTAGGCATCTCGGGAGGCTTCGCCTCGCCAGCTGCCGCCGAGCTCATCGCTAGCGCCGACCTCGTGCTGGCCTTCGGCGCCTCGCTCAACATGTGGACCACCCGGCACGGCAAGCTCATCAACCCGGGAGCTACGGTCGTGCAGGTCGACCACGAACCCCAGGCACTGGGCTACCACCACAGGGTGGACATCGCAGTGCTGGGCGACGCCCGCCAGACCGCCCTCGAGCTCCTGCGAGAGCTCCTGGGGCACGACATCTCTCGCCAGGGATGGAGGACCGATGAGGTCGCCAGGAAGCTGGCCGAGGGCTGCTGGCAGCGGGCCCCGTACGAGGACCGCAGCAGCGAGCTGCAGATCGACCCTCGCACCCTATCCCGCGCGCTCGACGAGATGCTGCCCGAGGAGAAGGTGCTGGTCACCGACTCCGGCCACTTCATGGGCTACCCCGCGATGTACATCCGGGTGCCGGACGCCCAGGGCTTCGTGTTCACCCAAGCCTACCAATCCGTCGGCCTGGGGCTGGCCACGGCGATAGGCGCCGCCATCGCCCGCCCCGACAGGCTCACCGTGGCCGCTCTGGGGGACGGCGGCGCGCTGATGGGGCTCTCCGAGCTGGAGACCGTCGCGCGCCTGGGGCTGCACATGTTGATCGTGATCTACAACGACTCCGCCTACGGCGCCGAGGTGCACCACTTCGGTCCCGAGGGCGCGCCGCTGGACATCGTCCGCTTCCCGGACTTCGACTTCGCGCCGTTGGCCGAGGCCGTGGGCATCCGGGGCGTGACCGTGCGCAAGCTCGAGGACCTGGAGACCGTCAGGCAGTGGCTGGAAGCGGAGGCCGAGGGAGCCATGCTGGTGGACGCCAAGGTCGTCCCCGATGTGGTCGCCGAATGGCTCGAGGAGGCCTTCCGAGGCCACTAAAGGGCTTGGACGTGTGGGTGCTAGCTGATCCAGGGCCGCCCGCATCCCGCCCATCTGCAGGGCTCCTGAGACTCGCCCCCTGCTTGGGCCTAGCCGTGGGGCCTCTCACGATGCTGGATGCGTTGGAGAGGCGTCCTCGGACGCGTGATCACGCACGGCGCGATCCTCTTCCAGCAGGTACAGGACCAAGAGGACGAACGCCCAAGTAAGGTAGATCAGGCCACCCACAGCCCACATCACCACCCCGGCAAGCTGCTGGTCGGCCAGGGGAGAAATCCCAAACGCGTTAGATTCGGCGTACACCTTGTAGAGGGGATGGCCATAGAAGGTGAATACGCCGCCTATCAGCCCCCCTTCCGCGGCAGCCAACAGCATATAGGGGACGCAGGCCACCACGCCCAGCCTGCGCTTGCCCCGCGGGTGTATCACCGGCCACCAGAAGAGCAGCCCCACCGCGAGGAACGAGGCATGCTCCATGTAGTGGACGATCCCCTCTCCCTGTGCCGCGTCGTACAGCCCTGGCAGGTGCCACACCCCGACCGTGAGCAGGTAGGCCGAGGCCGCCAAGGTAGGACTGGACGCCAACCCTAGGGGTCTCCGCAGGGGCGACCTGGCGGAGAAGAGCCAACCTACACGGCGGCGCACAGGGCCAGGGAGCCCCCACAGCAACACAGGCAGTGGGTGAGCCACCCAGAATAGCGGAGGCACGAGCTCCAGGAGCAGCACATGCTCCACCATGTGAACAGAGAACAACTGATCGCTGTAGACCTCCAAGGGGGACAGCAAAGCGATGCCCAGGATCCCCATGGATAGCAGGTAGCTACAGACCTGAGAGGTGCGGGGCGTACGTGCGCGCGCACGCGCACGCAACCGGTACCACCCCACACAGTACAGCAACACGCTGGCGGCAAGGGCGAAGACCGCCTTGGGATCCCAACCCCACGAAGCGACGATGAGGGCTATGGTGTGAGCATCCATCAGAGCTAAGGCCTCCTTCTACAGGGCCGCTAGACCGAACGCCGGTTTCCCACGAGAGCTGGGCTCAACCGTGCGTCTTGCCTCTCAACAGGGTGCGCACGGCGGCCTCGTTGGCTGAGGTGATGGTGAGCATCACGACATCTCCAGGCTGCAAACGCGTATCCCCCCGGGGGAAGATGACATCACCAGCTCGGTTGACCGAGATCACGAGCGATCCCGGCGGTAGGTGCGCATCTCTGAGCGCCCTTCCCGCCACCGGAGCAGAAGGCTCTACCGTCACCTCAACCAGCCTCGTGCCAGGGGGTAGTTTGCTAACTTGCCTTATATCCCGCGTCAGATACCGTTGGTACGTCCTTATAACATCCCTTACCGCCACCTGCCCCAGCAACGAGCCATCAGCTGAGACCACAGGGGCCCAACCGTATGGTTGAGAGGACAGCTGCTCCAGCGCTAGGTCCAGCGTCTGGTCGGGTGCAACCGGCATGATAGCCCGATCTACCATCTCCCCTAGATGCGCTTGAGAACGACCAGCTTGTTGGTTTGCTATAACATCCCTGGGCACAGCGCCTAGATACAGACCGCGATCCACTACGCACACCGCGGCATACTCCTGCCCCTGCAATCTAGCTCTGATCTCCTCTAGTGCCTCCTGCGGAGCAGCCATAGGTGGCGGGCCGGCCATGGCCTCGCGGACCAAGAGTGAGGACAACAGGGGGAAGCTGAACTGCATGTGGTGGATGGGAGAGCTCGACCTATTAGGCAACTGGCTCTGGTAGATGGTGGCGTCGCCGACGACGCTGTACGAGAGGGCTACCGCGATCATGGCTGGGGCCAACAGGCTCAGGTTCCCTGTCATCTCGGCAACCATCAACATCACCGCCAAGGGAGCGTGTGCTATCCCACCGAACATCGCCATCATGCCGACGATGACGAAAGGAGCGGGATCGGCAGGCATATGGGGCAGACCCCCATCCCCCAGCCTCCAGAGAGCGGCGCCAACCATGCCACCGATGAACATTCCAGGAGCAAATATGCCTCCAGAGCCGCCGCTACCTATGGAGAACGAGGTCGTGAGGATCTTCAAGAAGGGCAGCAGCAGCACTACCCACAGGGGCACGGACCGTAAGGAAGGAGACATTGCGAGCTGAAGCCAACCATACCCCATGTGCAGCACCTGCGGCAGCCGCACACCTATCAGGCCAACTAGGGCGCCCCCCAGCGCGGGCTTGATCCAGGCAGGCAAGGCAAGCCGCTTGCTAACGCCAGCGATTCCATAGAACACCCGTGAATACAGGATGCCCACCAGTCCGCAGATTAAGCCTAGAGCGGCGTAGTACAGCAGCTGCACGGGCGAGGTCAGGGCTAGGTCCGGCTGAGAACCGAAGATGGGGGTAAAGCCAAACACGGCGCCGTAGATAGTGTAACCCACTATGGAGGCCATGAGCGCCGGCAACAGCACCTCCACCTCCAGATCGTGCAGGTACAGGATCTCCGCCGCCAACACGGCGCCTCCTAGAGGGGCCCGGAAGATGGCACCTATGCCCGCCCCTACGCCAGCAGCAACCAGCATCCTCCGATCCTGCGGCCGCAGGTGCAGGCGAGCACCCAGTAGGGAGGCAAACCCTGCGGATATCTGAGCTGCTGGGCCCTCCCTACCAGCCGATCCACCTGTACCTATGGTGATGGCCGAGGCAACGAGCTTGACAACCGGCACTCTTGCCGCGATCCCGCCCTGCTTGTGGTGCACAGCGGCTATCACCGCGTCGGTGCCATGGCCTTCCGCCTCGGGGCAGAGGGTAAACACTAGCAGGCCGGACAGAAGACCGCCCGCTGCCGTGATAAAAGGCAACAACCAGGGACGAGCGATACCTTCAAAGCCTAGGTAACCCCCCTCCCCCGCGGGGGACGGGGGTACGTAGCCCACCAACTTACCGAGGGCAAGGCCCGTCACCTGGTCGATGGCCAGATAGAACACGATCGCCCCCAAGCCAGCAACGACGCCCACCGCCAGGCTCAAGGGCAACCACTTGGCAAGATAACCTAGGGACTCAAGGCTCGCTGCACCGTCCCGAGGTCTCAAGAGCCAGCTCCTAAACCTGTCGGCAACCCGAGCGCCGCCACTACCCAGCTCTCCACCCTCGATGTGTCGGCCAGCATCAGTTCCGAACTCATCGCCTATCATCTCTAGAGACCAGTATAGCAGGGCCAGCTAAGCCTTCCGTGACCTGGCCAAGGCCCGCCCGACATGATCCTAGCCGTGCCCGAGCCTCGGGCTTCCCAGGCGGTAACGCCTGCCGTTAGCAATAGTGTCCTCGCACATGTGGAGGCGGGCAAACACCAGCCGACGGGGATGGAAGTTTAGGAAGTCGAGGGGATGCACGCGGCGCAAGGTGCTCCTTGTTGGGTGTCGCCCCGCAGCAGCGCTACCCCGTCCTGCCAGTATGCAACCCTTCGAGCCCCAGGGACAGGGGTCGGGACGCTCACTCGTGCGGCAGGGGCACTATGCGCGTGAGGTGGACGTGCTCATCGGTGGCCCATATCACCCCGTCGAAAGCCTCCTCCATGCGCAGCCTGTCCCGAGCCGGCCAGGACTCCACTACCTCCGACAGCACGGCGGTCTTGAGCACCAGCTCCCTGTTGCCGGTGGACCTGGACAGGTCCTCCTGCTGCCTGAGGGCGGTGTCGAGGTCCACATCCTCCGTCCAGTCAAAGCTGCCCCAGATGGGCATGCCCAGCTCGCTCTTCTCGTCGATCACGCGCTTGAGCGTGCTGGCCCGTCCGTGCAGCGGGTCGAGCTCCCGCACGAAGATCATCCTGCCCTCATGCTCGAGCCGACGGACGTCCAGGCCGAAGCGCGTATAGGCGGCACGGAGCTGGTCGGCGTTGATGTCCTCACCTACGTAGAACTTGGCCAGGAACGCCCCCCGAGCCTCCCCCACCTGGAAGAAGGCAGCGTCGACCCTGTGCATCAGCTCCTGGCTGCCCACCACCGCAACCAGCCTGTCGGGGGTGCGGATGAAGGAGTTGAGGAATCCCGTGAGCGTGCGCGCCTGCTCCCTGCCGCGGATGAACTCCTCGAGGGAGGAGCGGCGTATGCGCCACACCTTCCCCAGCTTCACGCACGGCAGCCGCCCTTCCCTGCACCACCGGTAGATGGTCACAGGGCGCACCCCCAGGTACTGGGCCACCTCTTCTACCCCTAGCAGATCCTTCTCCGGACTCTCCATCAGCTCACTTCCAACTAATCGTGACCAAAGCGTATTGACAGGCCGCGGCCTTTCCTGTACTATTTAGAACTAGAGTGTACTTTTTTATACATTGAGTATCTCTAATACCAGGCTACTCGAGATTACACAGCAAGAACATAGCCATCAAGCTGTGTTTGTTGGTGTTGCTTTCTCCATGATATAGGATTTGCTGTTTTTCCGCGAGGGCCGTGCTGGGGGAAGGTTTTGTCCGCGAAGATAGTGCTGTTTGAGGACAACCCCGATATTCGGGAGTTCGTGAGCATGGTGCTCCGGGAGGAGGGCTACGAGGTCGTGGTCCCGGAGAGCCTAACCGAGGCGCTGGAGCACATCGAGCTCCACGGCGCCGACCTCTTCCTGCTGGATTCCGAGGGAGACGACCCCCAGGCGGCGATCGACAGCCTGCGCCTGGGGTGTGAGCGCGCGGGGCCGAGGGTCACCACCGTAGTGTTCACCGCCTACACGGTCAGCAAGGAGCAGGCTCTGGAGATGGGCTGCGCCGGCGTGATCCCCAAGCCCTTCGACCTGGACTCGCTGCTCTCCCAGATACAGCGGTACCTGCAGCTCTCCAGGGGCCAGGAGGCGGCTAGCTCTCAGGAGTGAACACCTGAGGGCGCATCATAGCAGGCTCCCACCGGACGGCAAGGAGCGTCAGGATCACCGTGACTATCGCCCCGAGCACGAGCGCGATGGTGGGGGTGAGCCACGCCGCCAGCGCTCCGGCCAGCAGGTTCCCCACCGGCATCATTCCCAGGCCCGCCAGCACCCAGATGCTCATCACCCTGCCCCGCATGTCGTCGGTGACTATCGCCTGCAGCAGGGTGTTGCCCGTGGCCATGTAGGTCACCATGCCCCAGCCAGCGAAGGGCAGCGCCAGCATCGAGAGCGGCAGCCACCTGGAGACGGCGAACACCGTCACCGCGGCGGCGAACACCAGCTGCGCCGTGATCATCAACCTGCCCTTGTGGGGGGTGTCCCCGATGCTGGCCAGCATCAGCGCGGCGATGAACGCCCCCACCCCCATCGCCGTCAGGAACATGCTGTAGCCCATCGCACCCGCGTGCAGCACCTCCTTGGCGAACACCGGCAGCAGCGTGGTGTACGGGAAGAGGAATATGGTCTGCACCACCGCCAGCAGCACCACCACGCGCATCAGCCCGTGGGACCACACGTACCTCCACGCGGCCAGGAGGGAGTTGACGATCCCCTCGGAGTACGCCGCCCGGTGCTGCGGTGGGTACTTCGGGCGGATGACGTACATGGCCAGGGCGAACACGAAGTAGCTGAGGGCGTTGGCGAAGTACATCGCGGCCGTGCCCAGCAGGTTCAGGAGGGCTCCCCCTATAGTGGGGCCCAGGATCCTCGTGAGGTTGAACTGCGCCGAGTTCAAGGCTATGGCGTTCATCAGGTACCGCTTGCCCACGATCTCGGGCACGATCGCCTGAAATGCGGGATTGGTCAGCGCCCCCACTACCCCCGACAGGAAGGACAGCAGCATCAGGTGCCATAGCTGGATGCGCCCCACGAATATCAGCAGGCCCAACGCCCCCGCTATCACCCCCAACAGCACCTGGCTAACGATCAGCAGCCAGCGCTTGTCCACCCTGTCCGCCAGCACACCCCCAAGCAGCGACAGGAAGAGGTTGGGTACCGTGGCGCAGAAGCCCACCAGGCCCACGTAGAACTCGGACCTCGAGAGCGTCACCACCAGCCAGCCCTGGGCCACCGACTGCATCCACATCCCCGAGTTGCTGATGAGCGCGGCGAAGAAGAACAACCGATATTCGGGCAGGTGCAGCGAAGCAAAAGTCCCCTGCGGGGCCTGCACCGTGCTGCGCTCCTCGAGCGAGGGGGAGGCGATCGCGGGCTCCGCGTAGGGAGCCTGCTCCAGAGCCGCTAAGTCCCCATCGCTGCCGGCGCGGCTGGATCGTTGACTGTGCGCAGACATAGCACCATTATATCCCAACGCCTGAGCGGGAGCTCAACACCCGACGACAGCATTAACATTCCTTCATCCTTCGACACGAGATATTAAGTCAAGTTTCATGATGTTTACGTATAGTAGTTATGTGCAGTTTGTGCGATAATGCGATACATAAGTTTTTATTTGTGCCTCGATGCACCTAAGAGGCTCGTTATACATGGAGGGATGTCTGATGATCAACAGGGTATATCTGTGCTTGTCGCTCTGCCTGGCGCTCCTGGCTCTGCTGGCACCCCGCACCGCCCTCGCCGGGGTATCGATAGCTGACGAGCAGGCCCGGGCTTTAAGCGAGGTCAACCGCTACAGGCAATCCGTGGGGTTGCCGGCAGTCACCGCCACTACCGCCCTCAACACCGCCGCCCGCAAGCACGCGGTGTACATGCTGGAGACCGGCGAGATGGACCACTACGAGACCCAAAAGAACAGCCCCTACTACGTGGCCTACAGCCCTTACGGCCGAGCCAGGCTGTTCGGCTACAGCAACTCGTCCATCTCCGAGAACATCCGCTGGAGCTCCGAGGGAGCTGTGGGCACTCGCACGTACGTGGGGGTGGACAACGCCGTACAGTGGTGGATGGCAGCGATCTACCACCGCTTCGCGATCATCAGCCCCCGCACGGAGAACATAGGCTACGGCGTGTACTACAAGGCTGGCAAAGCCGCGCAGGTGATGGACTTCGGCACCGACTACTCGCGGACGGGGCCGATGGTGCGATGGCCAAGGCCCAACCAGCGGGGGGTGGGCACCTCCTTGGACGGCGAGTCCCCCAACCCGGTGGCACAGTTTGGGGGAGATTTCCCCACCGGCTACCCCGTGTCGATCACCTGGTACAGGGGCACAGTGCGCTACACCTCCATCCAGATGGTGCGCGTCAGCGACGGCAAGGTCATCCCAGGCTACAGGCTGAGCCCGCAGAACGACGACTTCCACCGGTGGTCTACCAGCCTGAGCTTCATCCCCAAGGACCCGCTCGACCCCAGCACCACCTACCGCGTGACCTTCAGCGGCTTCTACTCGCCCACCGGCAGCACCAGCGACGAGCGCAGCTTCAGCTACACCTGGTCGTTCACCACCCAGCCCCCTCAGGGCAACCTGAGGAGCAGCTCCCCAGCCAACGGCAGCACGGGCGTGGCGCTCACACCCACCATCAAGCTTTACTTCGAGAGGGGGCTGCGGAGCTACACCCTGGTCCCCGACAGCGCCGTTGGCAGCTACCGGCAGGCCGTAGGGCTCAGCCTGAGGAGATCCGACGGCACCAACGTGGCGATAGACGTGGTGGAGCCCACCGATCCCTACACCACCAGCGTCTCGTTGCGGCCGGTCAACGCTCTTAGCCCCAACACCTGGTACACCCTGTACTACCAGGTGTACGATCGGTGGGGCAGACCCGTCAGGGGGCAGGTGCGCTTCGCCACCGGCGGGTGAGGTGTCTTACAGCGCGGCGTACAGGCTGATCAGGTTGCCGTCCGGGTCCCGGAGCACGGCGTACCCCTGGCCCCAGAAGGCATCCCATGGCTCCCTGTGACCCTCATAGCCGCCGGCGACGACGCGCTCATAGAGCTGATCGACCTCGTCCGGGGAGGAGCACTCGAAGGCCAACTCTATCCTGTGGCCTCGAGGCTCCTCCCAGCCATGGTAGACCTCCCGCAGGAGGTCGATCGAGTCCCAGCAGAGGCGTACACCCCCCAAGTCCAGCTCCACGTGCGGCTCCAGGGGCTGCCCCTCGGGCAGGGGTAGCCCCAGCAAGCGGTAGAAAGCCAGAGACGCAGCCATATCCCGGGTGGCTATCCCCACCACCCCCAGCTTGATCGGCATATCGTACCTCCCGTCAGATTGAGATGGCATTATACCAGCCCTCAGCGTGCGCGAGAGGCGGCGAAACGGTTGAGGATGTTGGCCGTCATGCGCTCGATGCGGGGATCGGCCACCCCGGGCTTGTCCAGTCCCCAACCCCACCATATGGAGCCGGCATCGAACACCCACGCACCGCTGGGCGCCTGGTAGATGCTGGTGTTGCCGTGCCCCACCACCTTCCCGTCTTTGACTATGGGAGAGTCCGCCAGCAGGGTGTACGAGCGATGAGGCGGCATGGGCGCATGGGGATCGAAGGTGTCGTACTCGTAGCCCACGAGGCCGCGCACCCTGTCCCCGTCGTGCAAGCCGGTGCCGGCGTAAACCCAGTCGTCAGCATGAGTTACCACGTAGTCCGCCCCCCTTTGTCCATACCACCGTAGTTGAGCCCTATGAGCGTCTGCTCGGGCTCGCTGACCGGCGGGTTGGGCCAGTTGACCGTGCTGTCCTTGCCCTTGACGGGATCTAGCCTGGCGCTCTTGTAGCACACGATTATCCTGTCGAGCACGCCGGAGCTGGAGGGAGCAAAGCGGATGTGCCTGAAGACGTCGTTGCCTCCGAAGAACGCCAGGTTCACACCCGCATCCCTGGCCCTCTGCACGTTCTCCCGCATCCGGCGGGACCAGTACTCGTCGTGCCCTATGCTGATGAAGGCTTTGTGGTGCTCCAGCAAGTCGCCCCTCTCCTGGGTGTCCACGTCCGTGGAGTAGGTGACGTCGTACCCCATCCTCTCGACCCAGGTGATGAAGTACACGTCCCACTGCAGGAAGTGGTCGGCGCCCGTGGAATCGAACGGCCTGTCGAAAGACACCTCCACGGCCCTGGTGGTGCCGGAGATGGTGTTGGGGCCGTAGCTGTTGAACTCGTAGAGGCTCTTGCCGGTGCGATGGTCGCGTGGGTAGTCGTTGTACGCCTCGTAAGTGGTGAAGGGCGCCTGCACCAGCAGATCGGAGTGGCTGGCGTCATCCCGCACCACGAACGGCACGTAGTTATCGTAGCCCTGGGAGTTGGTGAGCTTGGCCAGGTAGTAGCCGCTCACCCAGCTGGTGGGCACGTGAAGCTTCCACGAAGGCTGCCAGTGGCACTCGATCAGCCCGGTGCGAGCATCCAAGGGGCACTCAGGCTGTGACATCCCCTGCAGCTTGCCCGAGTGAGCTACCAGCCTGCCACCCTTGCCGTCGTACCAGCCGATCCTGTACACCGTGATGGTGAAGGGCTGCGGCGGGTTGGTGGTGACGTAGAAGGCGATGTCCTGTCCCAGGTTGACGCTGGTGGCGGAGGCGTAGCCCTTGATCTGCTTGTGGACGTCGTCGGCCACCTTGGCGCTCACGGAGGGACCTATGCCCAGCTCACGCTCGCTGACGGCGTCCAGGTGCGAGAGCTTCCAGCTCTGAGTGCCGGGCAGCCTGTTCTCCCGCACTATGGGGTTGCTGGGGGCAGAAGCCACGGCGGTGGGAGGCTGCTCGGTGGGACGCGCGAACACCGGCTCCCTCTTCAGCTTACCTCCCCTGCCCGACCCCGCGGCTATGCCGGTGGAGATAGCCTGGGGATCCTCCTGCTCGACCTCGCCCTCCTTCCGGGACCTGCCGTTGTTGCGGCTGACGTGGTGCCAGGGACCGCTGCAGCCGGCGACGAGCATCGACACAACCAGCAACAACACGAGCCACCTGCGCATGCACACAACCTCCAGCGAGAAATGTCACCGATAGATACGACTCGAAAAGGGGCTGAAGGTTCCATCTAGAAGGTAAGAATTCCGTTAGAAACAGGCTTCTGATATCATGCAATGAATCCTGCTGGGAGGTGCTTGGCATGGCGAGAGGAGGGGAGAAGTGGTTGGCCACTGCCGAGGTGGCCCTGCTCTTCGCCCTGGTGGTGGCGCTGGCGTGGCTCATGAGGCGCTGGGAGGGGATCAACCTTTGGCAGGCACGCACGCTGGGATACCCAGTACTGCCGCAGCTCCTGCTGCTGGTGCTCCTGCCGGGGCTGGCTGGCGCGCTCATGGGGAGGGGTTTCCGGGTTCCCGGCGTCTCGCTCTCCCGGCCGATGCCTCAGTTGGACCTGGGGCTCACCTCGCTGCTCATCTTTGGCCCAGCCTACGGGGTGGCCTTCCCGATCATCATACTCCTGGGATCATCACCCCAGGCATTGCTCGGATCGCTGATCCTGTGCGTCACGTACGCGATCAGCGCCCCGCTCCTGTGGCTGCTTCTGAGGGTATACAGTCCCCAGCCTCCGCTGGCAGGGAGCGCTCGGGCCCTGCTGCTCGTGGTCGGCGTCATGCTGGCCTCAGCAGGGGTCATGGCGCTGGCGTGGCGCTTCACCCCCCTGGCAGGAGCGGTGCTCTACCCCCTGGCGTTCGTGGGGATCGGCGAGGAGGTGTTCTTCAGGGGCTACGTCCAGGGCAGGTTGAACGAGATCTGGGGCAGGCCCTGGTGCCTGGGGAAGGTCAGCTTTGGCCCGGGGCTGCTCGCCGCCGCGCTGCTGTTTGGGCTAGCTCACCCCCTGGTCGCCGCGGACCCATCGCGATGGGCCTGGGCACTCTGGACCTTCGCGGCGGGGCTGCTGCTGGGGTACCTACGCGAGCTCTCCGGCGGAGTGCTCGCACCCATCATAGCCCACGGCGTGCCCGAGGTAGTGCCCTACGTGATCGGCGCGATCTACTCCTAGCCCTCCCCTGGGACGCCGGAGGGCTGGGCAGGGCTCTTCCCCGCCAGCTCACGGCGCACCACCGGAGCCACCTCGGTGCCCAGCAGCTCGATCGCCCGCAGCACCTGCCTGTGAGGCAGGGTGCCCACCGTGAGCTGCAGGAGAAAGCGATCGTGCCCGAAGATCTCGTGCTGGAAGAGGATCTTCTCGACCACCTCCTGGGGGCTCCCCACGAAGTCCGCCCCGCGCAGGGACCGCGAGAACTCGAACTGCTCGCGGGTCATCGGCGGCCACCCCCTCTCACGGCCTATGCGGTCCATCTGGGCCTTGAAGGCGGGGAAGGCTATCTCCGCCGCGGCCTGCGAGCTATCCGCCAGGAAGCCGTGGGAGTTGATGCTGAGCCTGGGCGTCGGGTGCCCAGCGCGCCTGGCGGCCATCCTGTGCAGCTCCACCAGGGGCGCGAACCTCTCCGGCATGCCCCCGATGATACCCAGCGCCATCGGCAACCCCAGCATGCCCGCCCTCACGGCCGACTGGGGGGTGCCCCCCACCGCGACCCATACGGGGATGGGATCCTGCACCGGCCTCGGGTACACCCCCAGGTCCTCCAGGGGTGGCCTGAACTTCCCGCGCCAGGTGACCCTCTCGGAGCTCCGCAGGCGCAGCAGCAGGTTCAGCTTCTCCTCAAACAGGGCATCGTAGTCCCGCAGGTCGTACCCGAACAGGGGGAAGGACTCCACGAACGAACCCCTACCCACCATGATCTCGGCCCTGCCCCCAGACACCAGGTCAAGCGTCGCGAACTGCTCGAACACCCTCACCGGATCGTCCGAGCTCAGGACGTTCACGGCGCTGGTCAGCCGGATGCGCCGGGTGCGGGTCGCGGCGGCCGCCAGCACCACCGCGGGCGCGGAGACGATGTAGTCCGGCCGATGGTGCTCCCCCACCCCGAACACGTCCAAGCCCACCTGGTCGGCCAGCTCCACCTCCTCCAGCAGGCGCCGCATGCGCTCCTGGGGAGATATAAGCTGGCCCGTCTCGGGGTCAACGGTCCGCTCGCCAAAAGTGTATATCCCTATCTCCATGCCGACACTCACTTCTTATATATTAGTCACTAATTTATAGTTACTATTCCATAGATACCTCAAAAAGCACGCCTGTAGTATCATGGAGCGTAACAGCTACATGGAGCAAGAAGATGGCCAGAGACCAACTGCCCGAGCTATGGGAGCTCGCCGACACCTTAGAGTTCGCCGTGAGGGCCATCCGCCAGGGAGCGCTGCACTTCGGGGAGGTGAGCACGGACGACGGCGGCACCGCGCGCTTCGACCCCCTGGGAGCCATAGAGGAGGTGATCTTCTACCTGCGCGAGCTGGAGATGCGATCCCGCCAGCAGGGCTGATCACCTGGTGCGCGTGACCTTGGTCAGGCCCCTTGGGGAGTCCGGGTCCAGACCCTTCACCTGTGCCAGGTGCAGCGACAGCAGCTGCCCCGGCAGGATGGAGACTATCGGGCTCAGCCACTCGGGCACGCCTTCGGGCAGCGGGCAGTACACGTTGGCCAACCCCTTGGCGTCCTTGGAGTCCGAGATCACCAGCAGCTCGGCGCCGTAGGAGTGTAGGTCCCGCGCCAGCTCCAGCACATCGCCGAACGCCCGGCCAGAGGGCATGATCAATATCACCGGCAGGCCCTGGTGGACGGTCGCTATCGGGCCGTGGCGGAAGTCGGCCGAGGAGTAAGCCGTGGCCATCACGTAGGTCAGCTCCTTGAGCTTGAGGGCGAGCTCGAACGCCGTGGCGTAGTTGAAGCCCCTGCCGATCACCACGCACTGCTCCATGAACCTGTAGCGCTCGGCACGGCGCGACACCTCGTCGGAGATCTCCAGCGCTCTCGCCACAGCGGCCGGTATCTGCTTGACCTCCTCCAGGTGCGTCCGGCTGCCGCTCCAGAGCGCCCCCAGCAGCGCCATCACCAGCAGTTGGGCCGTGTAGGTCTTGGTCGCCGCCACGCTCCTCTCGGGTCCGGCGTGGATGGGGATCACCCAGTCGGCAGTGTTCGCCAGCGGCGAGTCCGGGGCGTTGGTGATCGCCAGCGTGGGGCGGCCCTGCCGCCTGCCCTCCTCGAGCACCGCCACTATGTCAGGCGACTGCCCAGATTGCGACACCCCCACCACCAGCGCGCCGTCCAGCCTGGGGGGCGTCTGGTACAGCGTGTACAGGGACGGGGTGGCCAGGGCCACGGGGAAGCCCGCGAGCGAGCTCCACACGTACTGTGCGTACGTGGCGGCGTGGTCGGACGATCCCCTGGCGGCTATGACCACGTAGTTGAACTCGGGTATCTCGCCCGTGATCCCCTCGACCCTCTCCAGCTCCCACTCCAGCAGCGAGGAGAGCACCTTGGGCTGGCTGTAGATCTCCTCCTCCAGGAAGGTGTTGGTGGGCATGACTCTTGCACCTCCGACAAAGAGATAATCTATACTACACACAAACACGCACTGAGAGGAACCTGTATGCCGGAGATCGACGTGAGGTGCATCCGCCTAGGACCGCTGGACAACAACGTGTACATCGTGGTGGACCGGGAGACGCGCAGGGGCGTCGTAGTGGACGCCTCGGACGACGCCTCCCGCATAGCCCGGGAGGCTACCGGCGTACAGGTGTCCTCCATCCTCATCACCCACGGCGACCAGGACCACGTGGACGCGCTCGAGGACCTGGCTCGCCTGCTGGGGGTGCCCGTGGCCGCGCACCCCTTGGACGCCTCCCGGCTGCCGGTGAAGCCGGACATCGAGCTGCAGGACGGCATGGAGATCGAGGTCGGGGCGCTCTCGCTCAGGGTGATCCACACCCCGGGACACACCCCCGGCAGCGTCTGCTTCTACGCGCCGGGCTATCTGCTCTCCGGCGACACCCTATTCCCCGGAGGTCCCGGCAACACCTACGGGGACAGGCGCAGGTTCGACCAGATCATCGCTTCCATCCGGGACAAGCTGTTCGTGCTGCCCGACGACACGCAGGTGCTGCCTGGCCACGGCGACCCCACCACCATAGGCAACGAGCGCCCCTACCTGGAGGAATGGATCGCGAGAGGATGGTGAAGAAGCTATGTACCTGAGAGTAGCGCTGCTGCAGATGGCATCCTGCGGGGAGGACCAGGAGGGCAACCTGCGCAAGGGCGAGGATTTCTGCCGACGGGCCGCGGCCATGGGAGCAGACCTGGCCCTCTTCCCTGAGATGTGGAACATCGGCTACACCTTCAGCCGTCCCCCGCTGCCCAAAGGCCAGCAGCAGGTCAACGTCATGCACGACGTGTGGAGGGCACCCCGCTACTGGGCGGCGGGCAGCCAGGATCCCGAGGAGGCGCTGGCGGAGCACATAAGGCGCTGGCAGTCGCTGGCGGTGACGGAGGACTCCTCCTTCGTGCGGCACTTCAGGCAGTTGGCCAGGGAGCTCGACATGGCGATAGCGCTCACCTACCTGCAGGCATGGGAGCCCGCCCCCCGCAACGTCGTGTCGATCATAGACCGACGAGGCGAGATCCTGATGACCTACGCGAAGGTGCACACCTGCGACTTCGGGCTCCCCGAGTGGTGCACCACCCCTGGCGAGGGCTTCTACGTATGCGACCTCGAGACGAGGGAGGGTGAGGTCAGGCTGGGAGCTATGATCTGCTACGACCGGGAGTTTCCCGAGAGCGCGCGCATCCTGATGATCGAGGGCGCCGAGGCGATCCTCACCCCCAACGCCTGCGACCTGGAGGAGCACAGGTTGTCACAGTTCAAGGTGAGGGCGTTCGAGAACTCGGTCGCCGTGGCGATGGCCAACTACGCGGCCCCGCAGATGAACGGGCACTCGTGCGCCTACCATCCCGTGGCCTTCGATGCGCATGGGCGACCCCAGGACACGACGGTGGTCCTGGCGGACGAGGCCGAGGGGGTGTACCTGGCGCAGTTCGACCTGGACGAGATCCGGGAGTATCGGGAGCGCGAGGTGTGGAACAACGCCTTCCGCCGCCCCCACAGGTACGGCAAGCTGGTGGAGCAGGGGGTCGAGCCCCCGTTCGTGAGGGTCAACGCCCGCGGCGAGAGGTACGACCCCAGCAAGAGGTAGGGCGGGAGCTACTCCCGCCCCCAGAGACCAAGCAGCTTCCAGCCCGCTGGCAGGGTCAGCGCCGCCAACAGGGTCTTGATGACATCGCCCGGGATGAACGGGTAGAGCCCCAGCGGCAGCGCCTTATCCCAGCCCACGAAGTGCGCCAGCCAGGACACACCGCAGGCGAAGATGATCACCTCGCCGACCAACATCGGCACCAGCGCGGTCCACACCCTGCGGTCCATCCCACGCTCGGCCATCCAGCCGATGACGTAGGCCGCCAGGACGAAGCCCACCAGGTAGCCCCCGGTCGGCCCCAGCAGCTTCGCCCAGCCCGAAGCCCCCTGGGCAAAGAAGGGCAGGCCCACGCCTCCCTCTATTATGTAGAGCAGCATGCTCAGGGCTCCCCTGCGGCTGCCCAGCAGCGTACCTATCAACAGCACGCCGTACGTCTGCCCCGTTATGGGCACGGGCGTGAAGGGCAGCGGGATCGAGACCTGCGCGAGCGCCGCCATCAACAGGCTGCCGGCCACCACCACCAACACGTGATAGAGGAGGCTGCTGCCCTGGAGCAGGGCGTCCACGAGGGTCCTTCTGGGCGCTATGGCTTGAGACAACATGCACACCTCCTAGAGATTGATGATGAGAGACGATGAATCCCTCCAAAAGTATGGATCAAAGGGGCGGCTTTTTGCAACGGCTACCCCCAGGATGGCGGAGGCGCTACGGCTATTGACAAAATCCCGTGAGGTGTTATCATACCCGCCGCGAGGGGTTATAACTTCGGACGCAGAGGGAGGTAAGGCATTGAAGAAGCGCAAGCTATACGGCATCCTATGTCTGATCGCCGTGCTCGTGCTGGCCGGCTGCGGAGGAGGGGTGAGCGGGACGCCATCCGCGATCTCGACCACGATCACCTCCAGCACCAACACCCCGGCCAGCCAACCCAGCACGGGGAAGAGCCGCAGCAACATACGCATAGTAGTGGTCACGCACGGCACGGCCGCGGACCCTTTTTGGTCGGTGGTGAAGCGAGGAGTGGACGACGCCGCCAAGGAGATGGGCGTGAAGGTGGAGTACAGGGCTCCCGAGACCTTCGACATGGTCAAGATGAGCCAGCTCATAGACGCCGCGGTGGCTTCCAAGCCCGACGGGCTGGTGGTGTCCATCCCCGACGCTGACGCGCTGCGGGACTCCATCACCAAGGCCGTCCAGGCCGGCATACCCGTGGTGTCCATCAACTCCGGAGCCGACGTCAGCAAACAGTTCGGAGCGCTGGTGCATATAGGGCAGTCGGAGTTCGAGGCGGGGGTAGGCGCCGGCGAGCAGATGAAGAAGGCAGGGGTGACATCCGCGCTCTGCATCAACCACGAGGTAGGCAACGTGGGCCTTGACCAGCGCTGCGACGGCTTCAAGAAAGGGCTCGGAGGCAACGTCAAGGTCGTCGGGGTGGAGGTGTCCAACCCCACCGATGCCCAGAACAAGATCAAGACCGCCATAGCCCAGAACCCGGGCATCAACGGCATCCTGACGCTGGGACCGCTGGGATCCACGCCCACCCTGGCCGCGCTGGGCTCCGGCGGGCCCAACGACAAGATCAAGCTGGCCACCTTCGACCTGTCACCGGATGTGCTGCAAGCGATAGCCGACGGCAAGATGCTGTTCGCGATAGATCAGCAGCAGTACCTGCAGGGGTACCTGCCGATCGTGTTCCTTACCAAATACGCCGAGTACCAGGTAATCCCCACCGGGCAGGTGATGACCGGCCCGGCGTTCGTCACGAAGGAGAACGCCGCAAGAGTCATCGAGCTCAGCAAGCAGGGCATAAGGTAGGGGCATGGAGGCAACCACCAAGCAGGTCGAGAGATACGCTCACGGGCTACGCATCGCTCGCAGGGTCATGGCCAGGCCGGAGCTGGGAGCCGTGGCCGGCCTCGTGCTCGTGTTCGCCATCTTCTCGCTGGTGGCGGGCAACAGGGGGTTCCTCACCAGAGAGGGCACCCTCAACTACCTGGAGGTGGCGGCACAACTGGGGCTGGTGACCGTGCCCGTGGCGCTGCTGATGATCGCGGGGGAGTTCGACCTGTCCGTGGGGGCGATGGTGGGCGCATCCGGCGTGCTGCTGGCCATCCTCGTCACCAAGTACGGCTGGCCTCTGTGGGCGGCGCTGCTCGTCACCTTGGGAGTGGCCATGCTCCTCGGCTACATCAACGGCTACCTGGTGATCAGGACCGGCCTGCCGTCCTTCATCATAACCCTGGGCACCATGTTCGTGCTGAGGGGAGCTACCCTGGGCTTCACCAGGCTGCTGACGGGCGTGACCGTCGTCTCCGGCGTGTCTGCGGAGGTGGGAAGCAACTCCCTGGTCAAAGCTTTCACCGGCACGCCCTGGGGTGTGCCCGCATCGATCTTCTGGTGGCTGATCGTGACCCTCGCCGCCACCTGGGTGCTACAACGCACCCCCTTCGGCAACTGGATATTCGGCTCCGGTGGCGACCCCGTGGCCGCCCGCAACGTGGGCGTGCCCGTGGCCAGGGTCAAGATCGCTCTGTTCATGGCCACCTCGACGTCCGCGGCGCTGCTGGCTATGATCCAGGTGCTGAGGTACGGGTCGGCCGACGTCCTGCGGGGCACCAGCCTGGAGTTCCAGGCGATAGCCGCCAGCGTGATAGGAGGTACCCTCCTGACGGGGGGTTATGGATCCGCGGTGGGAGCGGCGCTGGGAGCCCTCATCTTCGGGATGGTCAGCCAGGGGATATTCTTCACCGGCATCAACACCGACTGGTTCCAGGTGTTCCTGGGAGCCATGCTCGTTGGGGCCGTGCTGTTCAACCGGTTCGTGCGCAGATGGGCAGCTTCGGAGGCACACTGATGGGCTCGCAAGCCATCATGGAGGTCGACAGGGTATCCAAGTACTTCGGATCCGTGACGGCGCTGCAGGAGGTCTCGATGCGGGTCGCGGCCGGAGAGGTGATGTGCCTGCTGGGAGACAACGGCGCAGGCAAGTCCACCCTGATCAAGATCCTCTCGGGAGTGCACCAACCCGACGAGGGCAGGTTGCTGCTCGACGGGCAGGAAGTGCGCCTGGGCTCGCCTCGAGATGCCCTGTCCAAGGGCATAGCCACCGTGTACCAGGACCTCGCGGTGGTGCCCCTGATGAGCATCACGCGCAACTTCTTCCTGGGGAGGGAGCCCACCAAGGGCTTCGGGCCGATCAGATGGTTCGACTTCAGGTACGCCGACAGGGTCGCCCGGGAGGAGCTGGAGAAGATAGGCATAAGCATCAGAGACCCGTCCCAGCCGGTGGGCACGCTCTCTGGCGGAGAGCGGCAATCCCTGGCGATAGCCCGAGCCATACACTTCGGAGCTCGGGTGCTCCTGCTGGACGAGCCCACCTCGGCGCTGGGCGTGCGCGAGGCGGAGATCGTGCTCCGCTACATAGTCCAGGCCAGGCAACGGGGGGTGGGGATAGTGTTCATCACCCACAACGTGCACCACGCCTACGCGGTTGGGGACCGCTTCACCATCCTCAACCGGGGTCGGAGCATGGGGACGTACACCCGGCGAGAGGTAGACCCAGCACAGCTCGAGGCCATGATGTCCGGCGGCGAGGAGATGGCGCGCGTGAGCGCTGAGCTGGAGCGCCTCAGGAGCTTGCAGCAGTAGGCGGGCATTTGCTATCCTGAGCCGGCTCGTATAACCTCTAGGTAGTGGATGACGCAACGCTTGCACCAGGTGCATGACGCTCGCTCAAAAGCCCAGGAAGGGCTCTTGCGTGGTCTACGTGATGAGCCGCGACCAGAGGGTGGATGACAACTTCGCGCTCCTGCTGGCGCAGCGGGAGGCCCTGGAGCGCAGGCTACCGCTCGTGGTGCTGTTCGTCCTGCGGGAACGCCCCGGTGGCAGGTCTCGCGAGCACTTCCTGTTCATGCTGGACGGGCTGGAGGAGGTATCTCGCAGGCTGCAGGAGCTGGGCATAGCTTGGGTACTGCGGCAGGGTTCGCCCTCCAGAACCACCCTGGCAACTCTGCGAGAGCTGGATGCCGCCAGCGTCTACCTGGACTTCAGCCCCCTGCGCGGGGCGCGCGCTCGTGCCGAGCTGCTGGCAAGGGAGTTCGAGGGGTCCACACACGTCGTGGACGCCCACAACGTGATCCCCGCCTGGGAGGTGTCCGACAAGCAGGAGGTGGCCGCCCACACCATGAGGTCCAAGGTGCACAAGCTGCTGGGGCGATACCTGGAGGCTCCTCCCCGAATCGTCCACCACCCCTACAGCCTCGCCGATCACCCGGAGACGCTGAGCTTCGAGCAGGCCAGGGACATCGTGCACGGCTTGCCGGCCTGCGGCATCCGGATAGCACATCCCCCTGGAGAGAAGGCCGCCCGGCGACACCTGCAGGAGTTCATCGACAAGAAGCTGGAGCACTACGCGCTGCTGCGCAACGACGTCGGGCGGGACTTCCAGAGCGACCTCAGTCCCTGGCTGCACCTCGGGCAGATCTCCAGCCTACGGGTGGCGCTGCAGGTGATCGAGGCCGTTGGACGGCCAGCCCTGTTGCTGGAGAGGGCCAAGCTGGCCGAGCACTCGGGCCAGCCCTCGGCCTACGATGGCATGAACGCGCTGCTGGAAGAGATGTTAGTCCGCAAGGAGCTCTCGGACAACTTCTGCCTGCACAACCCCCACTACAAGAGCCTGCAAGGGGCGCCGGAATGGGGGCGGCAGACGCTGGAGGCGCACAGGGAAGATCCCAGAGAGTTCACCTACAGCCTCCAGGAATGGGAGGAGGCCAGGACACACGATCGGGCATGGAACGCAGCCCAGACGCAGCTTCGAAGGGTCGGCAAGATCCACGGCTACATGCGCATGTACTGGGCGAAGAAGATGCTAGAGTGGTCCCGCTCCCCTGAGGAGGCGGTGGAGATGTGCGTGTACCTCAACGATAAGTACTCCGTGGACGGCGGGGACCCCAACGGCTACGCGGGCATACTCTGGTCCATCGGCGGCCTGCACGACCACCCATGGAAGGAGCGCCCGGTCTTCGGGAAGATACGCTACATGAGCGCCGAGGGTATACGCAGGAAGTACGACCTGGATAGCTACTGTAAGCGTTGGTTGGGGTCGTGATGCGCCGCATCCCCGCAGGCTGCTACAATGCTACATATGCAGCTAGGCAGGGCGCAGGCTCTCACCATATCTAGAGAGGACATCACCCCGGAGCTGGCTCAGAAGCTGGTGCGCTCACAGTTCCCGCAGTGGGCGGAGCTACCGGTGCGGCCGGTGAGGCAGAGTGGCTGGGACAACCGCACGTTCCGGCTGGGAGATGACCTGCTCATCCGCATGCCCAGCGGCGAGGGCTACGCACCACAGGTGCCCAAGGAGCAGGAGTGGTTGCCCAAGCTGGCATCCCAGCTGCCGCTGGAGATACCTCAGCCCGTGGCCATGGGCGCTCCCGGCGAGGGCTACCCCTGGCACTGGTCAATCTACCGCTGGATAGCGGGCGAGCCCGCCACCACTGGGAAGGTAGCGAGCATGGTGCAGCTCGCGCTCGACCTGGCCGGTTTCCTCCGAGCGCTGCAGGCGGCGGACACCACCGGCGGCCCGCTGGCCGGACCCCATAGCTGGTATCGGGGCGGACACCTGGAGGTGTACGGTCACGAGACACGGCGGGCAGTAGCCGCCCTGGGCAACTTGGTGGAGGGCCAACTGGTGACCGAGATCTGGGAGGCAGCGGTCGCCACCCGCTGGCCACACGAGCCGGTATGGGTGCACGGCGACGTGACGGCCCAGAACCTGATCGTCAGGCACGGCGTGCTGCACGCCGTCATAGACTTCGGCTGCTCAGCGGTGGGGGATCCGGCCTGCGACCTGGCCGTAGCCTGGACCTTCTTCTCCGGGGACAGCCGGGAGGCCTTTGTCTCCGCCATGGGGTTGGACGACGGCACCTGGCTAAGGGGCATGGGATGGACGCTGTGGAAGGCCCTCATCACCATAGAGGGCAGCCCCAGCCCACGGCATCCGCGGGCCACCGAGTCGATCAGGGTCATCGGGGAGGTTGTGAGGGACTACCTCGACTGGCGCTCCTAGGCCCCTCGAGCTGGCAGGTTCGACCTCACCTTCCTGATCCTGGCTACGAAGAACCCCTCCATGAGGCGCGAGGGCAGTATCCTGGCGGTGAGAGACACCCTGGGATCGAAGCTTCTCCCCTGCCATCCCGTCAGCCCCGGCAACAGCTCCAGCCCCGGCAGCTCCACGGGCTCCAGCTCGACCGCGTCCCCCTCCTTGTGGAGCAGCCAATCCACTACCCCCTCGTTCTCCTCCGGGGAGAGGGTGCAGGTGGAGTAGACTATCACCCCTCCCACCCTGGTGGCGGAGACGGCGGACCTGAGCAGGTGCGCCTGCCTTCGGGCCAGCACCTTGACCTTGCGGGGCGACCAGTGCTCGTAGGTGGCAGGATCCGAGCACTTGAACATCCCCTCCATGCTGCAGGGAGCATCGAGCAGCGTGCGATCGAACTCCTCGGGATACGACCGCCACAGCACCTCCCCCCGGATGGCTGTCACCCTGGCTATGCTCACGCCCTGTTGCCGCAGGTTGGCCACCAGCTTGAACCTCCTAGCGGGGCTCACGTCGTTGGCCACGATCTCCCCAGAGTTGCCCATCAGCGCGGCCATCTGGGTGGTCTTGCTCCCGGGAGCCGCGGCCAGATCCAGCACCCTTTCCCCTGGCCTGGGAGAGAGCACCAGCACGGGCACCATGCTCGCGAGGTCCTGCAGGTAGATCTTCCCCTCGGCGTAGGCCGCGGTGGCCATCAGCTCGCGCTTAGTCCTGGTCCTGAGGATGAAGGCGTCCGCGTACCAGCTCACCGGCTCGAGGGCGAATCCCTCGGCCTCAAGCTCCGTCACCACCTCCCGTCGATCCGCCCTGAGAGGATTGACTCGCAGGGCAACCACCCTGGGCTCGCGCAGGGCCTCCAGCACCTCTGGGTATCGGTAGTCGGGCACTATCCGCTCGAGCCTGCGCAGGAACTCAGCTGGCAGGGATTTGCAGGGGTCTTCCATGGTCCCTCCATTATACGTCACGCCGTCGGTGGGGTTATACTAAGGGCGTACGAGGCGAGCTGGAGGTCTTATGGTCATCGGTGAGGATCCCAGGCCCATCAGGTCGCTGACCGTGGACGCCCTGCGGGTCCTGGTGTACGAGGACGAGAGGCAGCTGGGGATAGCGGCCGGCAGGGCGGTGGCGAGCGAGCTGAGAGCGCTGCTCGCCCGCCAGGCCAGGGCGAGGGTGGTGTTCGCGTCCGCCCCGTCGCAGCGGGAGATGTGGAGGGAGCTCTCGCGGGCCCAGGGAATAGGCTGGGACAGGGTGGTGGCCTTCCACATGGACGAGTACGTGGGACTGCCCGCGGGATCGCCGGGCAGCCTCGGAGGGCTGCTGTGCCGGGAGCTGCTGGCGATCGTGCGGCCCGGCGAGGTCCACCTGATAGACGGCTCAGCTCACCCCGCGGAGGAGTGCCGCCGCTACTCCCAGCTCATCGCCGAGGCCCCCATAGATATAGCCTGCATGGGGATAGGGGAGAACGGGCACATCGCCTTCAACGAGCCGGGCGAGGCCGACTTCCAGGACTCGCGGCTGATGAAGGTGGTACGTCTCGACCCCGAGAGCAGGCAGCAGCAGGTCAACGACGGCACGTTCGCCAGCCTCCCAGAGGTCCCCGAGAGGGCGCTCACGCTCACGGTGCCGGCGCTGATGGCCGCCCGCAGGATCTTCTGCGTGGTGCCGGGCCACAGGAAGAGGCAAGCGGTCCAGAGGGCGCTGTGGGGGAAGGTGTCTCCCAGCTGCCCCGCATCGATCCTGCGGCGGCATCCGAACAGCATCCTGTACCTGGACGCAGGCTCATGGGGAGGCTGAGGGGATGCGGGTAGACAGGCTGCGCGGTGTGCACCTGCTGTGGGGGCGGGGAGTGGAGCTCGAGATCGCGCATGGCAGGATCGTCGCCCTCTCCCCCACGGAGGGGGCGCCCGAGGAGCTGCTCATCGCGCCCGGGCTGGTGGACCTGCAGGTCAACGGCTACGGGGGGATCGACCTCAACTCCCCCGACCTCACCCCCGACGACCTGCACGCCCTGGCTGGGCAGCTGGCGGCTTGGGGCGTAACTTCCTTCCTGCCCACGGTCATCACGAACTCGGACGACGCGCTGGAGCAACTGCTGGCGGTGATAGCCAGGGCCAGGGCGGCTCCCGGGCCGTTCGCGGGAGCCCTCATCGGGGTGCACCTGGAGGGCCCGTTCATCTCTCCCGAGGAGGGACCGAGGGGAGCCCACGACCCTCGCTGGGTACGCCCTCCCGACTGGGAGGCGTTCACCCGCTGGCAGCGGGCCGCCGAGGGAGCCATCAGGCTCCACACGCTCTCCCCGGAGTGGCCGGGCTCCCAGGAGTTCATAGCCAGGTGCGCCGCTGGTGGGGTGACCGTGGCCATAGGGCACACCTCGGCCTCCCCCGAGCAGATCCAGCGGGCGGTCGCAGCGGGCGCTCGCCTGTCGACCCACCTGGGCAACGGCGCTCACCCGATGCTCCCCAGGCACCCGAACTACATCTGGGAGCAGCTGGCCTGCGACGAGCTGTGGGCCAGCTTCATAGCAGATGGCCTCCACCTGCCAGCCGCCTTCATCAAGGTGTTGCTGAGGGCCAAGGGGCGCAGGGCCGTGCTCGTGAGCGACCTCGCCCCGCTGGCCGGCCTGCCGCCCGGCAGGTACACGAGCAGCGTGGGAGGAGATGTGCTCCTGACGTCCGACGGGAGGCTGCAGCTGGCGAGCAACCCCTCGCTCCTGGCGGGGGCGACCCGCACGCAGCTGCAGGCGATCAACCACCTGGTGGCCGCCGGCCTGTGCGCCCGTGCGGACGCCTGGCGCAGGGCCTCCACCCTGCCAGCCGAGCTGCTCGGCCTCTGGCCCCTGGGCACGCTGCGCCCGGGAGCTCCCGCCGACCTGGTGGTGCTGCGCGAGGGGAGCGAAGGCCTCCGGGTGTTGGCCACGATCAAGGGTGGAGAGCTCGTGCACGGCGACCCCCAGATAATTGCCTGCAACAGGTAGGGGCAGCGAGCAGACGTTGGCGCGATAATTGCTGCCGGTCAACCGCGAACCCAAGGGAGGTAAGGCGATGATGAACAGGAAGATCGGCAGGAGGGAGTTCATCGCGGGAGCTGCGTTCCTGGGAGCTGGCGCGCTGCTCCCGGTCGGGAGCGGCCGGGCCAGGCGAGGCCACCAACTGGGTAGGGGTAGAGGCTTCGTGCGGGTGGTTGGCGACCGCTTCTTCCTTGGAGGCAGGCCCTTCTACTTCGCCGGCACCAACAACTACTACATGCATTACAAGAGCCACCGGATGATAGACGACGTCCTGCACGATGCCGCCGCCATGGGGCTCAGCGTGCTGAGATGCTGGGGGTTCATCGACGGCCAGCCCGCGGACGGCTTCGTCCTGCAACCCGAGCCCTACACCTACCCGGAGGAAGGCTACGAGCGCATAGACTACACGGTGTGGCGGGCGCGGCGCTATGGTCTCAAGCTGGTGATAGCCCTCACCAACAACTGGCCCGACTTCGGGGGCATGGAGCAGTACGTACGATGGTTCGGTGGCTCCAGCCACGACGAGTTCTACACCAACCCAGAGATCAGGATAGCCTACAAGGCCTACGTCGAGCACTTCCTGCGGAGGCGCAACCGCTACACGGGCGTGCGCTACATGGACGACCCCACGATCATGGCCTGGGAGCTGGCCAACGAGCCGCGCTGCCAGTCCGACGTCTCGGGGCTGACTCTCCGCAGGTGGGTCGATGAGATGAGCACCTTCATCAAGCGCCTGGACAGGCACCACCTGGTGGCGGTAGGCGATGAGGGCTTCTACCGGCAGACCGGCAGGACGGACTGGACGCGCAACGGCTCCCAGGGAGTAGACTGGGAGTCCCTCCTGGAGCTGCCGAACGTGGCCTACGCCACGTTCCACCTCTACCCCGACCACTGGGGGAAGGACCTAGACTGGTGCTCCGACTGGATACGCGACCACATCAGGGACGCGCGCGGCAGGAAGCCGGTGGTGCTGGAGGAGTTCGGCTACCGCGACAAGGCCACGCGCGACGAGGTGTACCGCACATGGACCCAGATAGTGTACGAGGAAGCGGGCAGCGGCGATCAGTTCTGGCTGCTCACGGGCATCCAGGACGACGGCACCCTGTACCCCGACTACGACGGCTTCAGGGTGGTCTACCCCAGCAGCACCGCGGCGGTCCTGTCCGAGCACGCCCGGGCGATGCGGGCGAGGGGACGCCTCCCTTAGTCGAGCCGCCGGCAGCTCTCGCGCTCCACCAGCTCGGTGGGTAGCAGGACCTGGCGAGGCTCCACCTCCGGATGCTCTATCCTCTCCAGCAACAGGCGCACGCATTCGTGTCCTATCCGAGCTATGGGCTGGGCTACCGTCGTGATGGCCGGGGTGGTGGCCTCCGAGTACACGATGTTGTCGAAGCCCACCACCGATACATCCCCCGGAACCGACAGCTCCCTGGCCTGCAGCTCCTTGATCACCCCCATCGCCATCAGGTCGTCGAACACGAACACCGCCGTCATCTGCACCCCCCTGCCCAGGAGCTCCGCCGCCGCAGCCCTGCCGTCCTGGTACCTGCCCCTGCCGTAGGCGATGCGCGAGGAGGCCAGCTCGATCCCCGCCTCCGACAGGGCACGCATGAACCCCTGAGCCCTCGCGGTGTGCCCCCTTACCTGCTCGGAGAAGAACCCTATGTAAGCTATCGACCTGTGACCAAGATCCAGCAGGTACCTGCCGGCGGTGTAGCCGCCCTCGTGGAAGGCGACCTGCACCTCATCCACTCCCAGGTCGGGCACCTCGTTGTTGGCGATCACCAGGGGGATGTCGGCGTGGGAGATGCGCTCCACCAGCGCCTTCACGTCGGAACCGGGAGCCGACATCAGCACTATGCCGTCCACCCGCCTGGAGATCAGCACGTCTATGTACCTCTCCTGCTTCTCGGTCGACAGGTCGGAGTTACACAGGATCACGCTGTAGCCCGCCTCGTAGCCCGCATCCTCCACGGCGCGGGCGACCTCGGCGAAGAACGGGTTGGAGTTGTCCGACACGATGAGGCCGAGGCTGCGGGTGCTCCTCCTCCGCAGGCCCCGCGCCACGTAGTTCGGGTGGTAGTCCAGCTCCTCGATCGCTGCCCTCACCCTCTGCGCCGTCTCGGGATCTATCGGCTGCACATTATTGATGACCCTGGAGACGGTAGCTATCGATACTCCTGCCCTTCGGGCGACGTCGTGAATCGTAGTCAAAGCCCACACCCCGCATATATGATCTCTAGCAAATATACAGGATGTGGAGCTAGCAAGCGCCTCCCTGCCTTATGGCCTGGATGATCTGCTGGAAGAGTTGCAGGTCCTGGCAGAAGTCCTCTGGAGAGGTCTTGGGGGTCTCGTTGCGCCTGACCACCTCATAGAAGTACTCCATCTCACAGGTGTAAGGGTCCTTGAAGGTGGGCCTTACCACCTCCTCCCTGTACTCATCCCCCTCCGTCTTGCAGAGGATCAGCCTGGTGGGCAGGTGACGGATGTAGGGCGTGTCGTACTGCACCCTGATGCTCTCCCTTGGCCCGTACACCTCGAGGTGGGCGTCGAACCTCCTCTGCTCGTCCACCATGGTCTCGAACATGCCCACGTAGCCCTCGAACTCCAGCGTCGCCACTATCCTCCGGCCGCCTCTCCAGCTGGCGGCGCCAACTACCCTCTTGGGCATCCCCACCAGCTCCCTCATCGCCGAGAGATCGTGGCTGGACAGCCCGCAGAGCAGCCTGTAGGTGCCGTACAGCTCCCGCCAGCCCTCGCCCACGGCCTCGCTCACCATCTCCTCGCCCCTGCGTCTCCGATCCTCCACCAGCTCGCGGGGCACGTCATCGTACCTGAGGACCCTGGAGGACTGCTCGATGATCAACCTGTTCTCACCTATGATGTCCCTCACCCGTACGTACTCTATGCTATCCAGCTGCCTCACCCTCTGGCAGCCCTCCAGGAAGGCCGGGGCGTACCTGCGCATGTACCCCACCATGACCTGCCTGCTGCTGCGGTCCCTCTCCTGGATGATCTGCTCAGCCTCCCGCAGCGTCAGGCACATCGGCTTCTCCACGAACACGTGCTTGCCCTCGCGCAGCGCCGCGAGCACCGCATCCGTGTGGTACTCATCGCTGCTGAGCACCATCACCGCATCCAGGTCATCCCGCCGCACCAGCTCTCTGTAGTCGGTGTACCTCCCCTCCACGCCGTACCTGTCTCCCATAGCCTTCACCAAGCCCTGGGACACATCGCAGATCGCCCGCACCTCGTACCTGTCCGCCAGGCTCTCCAGCACGGGCAGGTGGATGATCTGGGCCACCTCCCCCAGGCCTATCAAACCAACCCTCACCTTGCTCATACCCAACTCATCTCCTTTCTACGTAGACTTCGGATCACCCCTTCACGGAGCCAGCCACCGCCCCGTATATCATATACCTCTGCACGAACGGGAAGAGCACGAGGGTGGGCAGCATGGCCAGGGTGGCCGACGCCATCAGGCTCCCCCAGTCAGAAGTATACTGCTGCTGGAACAGCTGGATGCCGACCGGGATGGTCATCTTCGACGTGTCCCGGAGGAATATACTGGCTATAAGGTACTCGTTATAAGAGAACAGGAACGTGAATATAGCCACCGCAGCCGTCCCAGGTCCCGAGAGCGGCAGCACCACCCTGGTAAACACCCCCATCCTCGAGCAGCCGTCCACCTGTGCGGCTTCCTCGAGCTCCCTAGGAATCGAATCAAAGAACGCTCTGAACATCCAAGTAGCGAACGGCAGGTTGGCTGTAGTATACAACAGAATCACCGACCAGTAGGTATCTACCAACCCCAGGTTTCGAAACAGTATGAAGAGGGGGATAAGGGCCATAATGAGGGGAAACATCTGGGCCATCAGCAACAAGCGAGAATACCCCCGGAGGATGGGAGAGCGAAACCTGGACAGGGCGTAGCCGGCCATGGAGGCCAAAATGATGCTCAGCACGGTCTGCACGCCCGCCACAATCAGGCTGTTCCGGAAGAACGTCCAGTAACTGGTACGGGAGTTCAGGTTGATGTAGTTCTGTAGCGTTACGTGCTCCGGTATTATGCTGCTTGAGGACAGGATCTCGTCCGTTGTTCGCAGCGAGTTCAGCACCATAGTGATGATCGGATAGTTCACCACGAACGTTATCAACACCAGCAAGGCTACCGTAAGCCACCTGCTGCGGTTCTTGCGCCTCATCATCAATCCTCCCTCTCCTGATATCTCAGTATCAGGATGGATAGTACAGCCAATATCACCAGCATGGTGAACGCTATCGCTGTGCCTATACCCACCATATTGCCCGCGAACGTATAGCGATAGGCCAGGACTATCAAGTTCTCTGTCGCGTTGGAAGGTCCTCCCTGAGTGAGCAGCCAGGGGGTATCGAAGTCGTTCACGCTCCAGATGGTCATGAGGATCCACATCACGACGGATATGGTCTTGATGTGCGGCAGAGTAACGTATCTGAAGGTGGCCCACCTACCTGCGCCGTCTATCGCCGCGGCCTCGTACAGAGATTGATCTATCGTCTGCAGAGCAGCTATCAGTGACACCATCATGAAAGGAAAGCTCCGCCAGATCTTGATGACGATCACCGAGAGCATCGCCAGGTGCTCCGAGCTCAGGAAGTAGTAGGGGCCCAGACCAAACCACGACAAGAAGACGTTCACGGACCCATGCTGGTCCTGTATTAGCCAGCGCCAGCTCGTGATCGATACTATCGATGGGATGATCCATGGTATGAGCAAGGCCACCCTGAAGAAGCCCTTACCGGGCACGTCGCGAGCAAGCACCAGCGCCAGGCCCAGGCCCACCAGGTAGCTACCGAAGACCGCAAAGAAAGCAAACAGGGCGCTGAAGTACAAAGCGTGTATGAAGTCGGGCATGGACCACAGCCTGATGTAGTTTCCTAGCCCAACGAACTCACCGGTGTTCAACAAAGAGCCGCTCTTCAAGCTGTAGTAGAACCCGGTGACGAACGGGTATAGCTCTATAAGGCAGATCAGAGCTAACGAAGGCAACACCAGCAGGTAGGGCAAAGACTCCAACCTGCCTCGCCTTCTGGAAGATAGGAGGGTGGAAACCTCCTGCTTGGTAACTGAGGTACTCATAGCCTGCACTCCCCTGAAGCTCTAGTAACCTGTAGGGAGGGGCAAGGTTGCCCCTCCCCTGCTGAGCTAGGACTCTCCCATTATCGCCTTGAGCTGAGGCTCGGCTTTCTGCATGGACTCGACGGGGTCCTTCCCCTGCAAGATGTCCTGTATCAGCGTCTGCATGACCCCCTGACCCTCCACAGCGTTGAGCTGGGGGAAGATGGAAGGAGCATGGGTGGCGACGGTCTTGCCGACCGACACCCATTTATCGTTGATGAAGCTAAGCCTGGGATCGTTCTTGAAGTAGGGATCCGAGGCAAACGACTTGCGGGCCGGCAGCTGTCCGTTGTGGCCCTTAGTCCACAGCGGCTTCTGATTCTTGGACCACCACTTGAGGAACTCCATGGTGGCCTCTGGATCCTTAGTTTGCTTGTACAGCATGATGTTGTTGATCCAGTAAACCGTACCCAGGTCACCGTGAGGACCCTTGATAGGAGGTAGGATGGCCATCTTCTTAGCGGTGTCGGCTGGGAACCCCTGGTCAAAGCCCGGACCATCGATCTTGAGAGCGGCCTCCCCCCTACCGAACGCCTTACTGGCATCGTCTCCGGAGTAGCCCGCACTCGCAGGCGACACCGAGCCATCCTTGACAAGCGATGACAGATACTTGATCGCCTCCACGTTGCGGGGGTTCATCCAGTCTAGCTTCCTGTCCTTCGTGAATATCCCACCCCCATTGTTCAGGATGAAGAAGTACAGGTAATGCGTGCCGCCTGTATCGTTGGATGCCACCATGCCGTACTTGCCGTTACCGGTAAGCTGCTTGAGAGCGGCGCGGAGCTCATCCCAGTTAGTGGGCTCCTTCACGCCAGCTTTCTCAAACATATCCGTGCGGTACCAGGGGATACGGATATCGATCGCCCAAGGTAACGCCACGTAGTGGCCATCGTACTTGAGGATATCCACGGAGCCGGGAACGAAGTCCTCAAGCTCACCGCTCTTGCGCCACTCCTCGATCACCTCATCCACGGGGAGAATAGCTCCCGAGTCATAGAACTGCACTGCCTGATAACCAGCGCCGGTGCTGATATCCGGGGCTGTGCCAGCACCGATGGCAGTGGTAAAGGTCTGATACCAGTTGTTCCAGGGGATCGAGCGGTAATTTACCTGGATGCTCTTGTGTTCATCGTTGAACTGCTTGACGAGATCCTTCGCCGTCTGGATGTACTCGGGCGGTCCCCAGACCATGTCCCAGAAGTCTAGCCTGACGGGGCTGGATCCACCCGAGGTAGCCCCTCCACCCACCTGTGTGGCACTGGGAGTGGGCGCGCTCGGAGATCCACAGGCCGACAACCCACCTCCCAAGGCGATCGCCAACCCTACGGCCGAGGACATCTTGAGAAACTTCCTGCGCGAGACACCATTGTACGTCGACATCTACCTTTCCTCCTGCACTGTAAACGTTTTCATGAAAAGGTTTACACAGATGATAACCATTCCGCTCGCCCTTGTCAATACCTTTTTGCTGCGATCTTGACGCTGCCTTGCGGGCGCGGATAAACTTGAAGGCCATGGTATCGGAGCAAGCAAGACAAGACCTGTTGCAGCTGACGCTGACGGATATGGGCGCCGAGGGGTCCGCGGTGGGCCACCAGGACTCCCGCACGTGGTTCGTGGACTTCGGCATCCCCGGCGAGGAGGTGCTGGTCCAGCCGGAGCAGGAGAAGCGCAGGTACTCCACCGGCAGCGTGCGGGAGGTGCTCACGGCCTCCCCCCACAGGGTGGACCCTCCATGCCCCTACTTCGGCATCTGCGGTGGATGCCAATGGCAGCATATAGCTTACGAGCACCAGCTGGAGCTCAAGAGGAAGTTGGTCATCGACCAGCTCGCCAAGCGCGGCGGGTTCGAATCTCCCCCAGTGACGGCCACATTGCCCTCGCCCCAGCCCTACGGCTACAGGAACCACGCGCGCTTCTCGATCGATGAGGAGGGCAGGCTGGGCTATGTGTCCAGGCCCGGTAGCGGTCGAAGGTTCATGCAGATAGAGCGGTGCCTCATCCTGCACCCTTGGATTAACGAGGCGCTCCGAACCTTCCAGGGCAAGGCGGCGGGGCACCATCAGGTGCAGGTGCGCTACGGAGTCCACACGGGCGAATACCTGGTGTTCCCCGACCTCAACGCCGTGGAGCCCTCCATCCCCTCCGGCCAGCGGTTCTACCACGAGGAGCTGCTGGGGCACAGGTTCCGCATATCCGACTCCTCCTTCTTCCAGACCAACACGCTGCAGGCGGAGAGGATGGCCCAGCTGGTGATCGAGAGGTGCCAGCTGAGGGGGGAAGAGGTCGTGGTGGATGCCTACGCCGGCGTGGGCACGTTCGCCGTGCTGCTCGCACCCAGGGCGCGCCGGGTGATCGCCATAGAGGAGTCGGCTGCGGCCGTGGCGGACGCCATGGTCAACATCGAGGGCGTACCCAACATCGAGTACGTCCGGGGCAAGACCGAGGAGGTGCTCGGGGAGATGGCCGAGCGGCCGGAGGTGCTGATCCTCGACCCCCCCAGGGTGGGGTGCCACCCCAAGGCTCTCCAGGCCGTGGTGTCGCTGGCCCCAGCTAGGGTGGTATACGTCTCCTGCGACCCGGGCAGCCTGGCGCGAGACCTGCGCAAGCTGTGCGATGGTGGCTACCAGCTGGTAGAGGTCACCCCGGTGGACATGTTCCCCCAGACCCACCACATCGAGTGCGTGGCGACCCTGGTCCACAGCTAACATAAGCTGGTTTATAATATGGAGTAAACCTGTCTACAGGCGGTGAACATGAGGCTATTGGGGGCTTCGCCCCGTTCCTGGCAAGAGATAGAGGGGATAGCCACGCAGATCCTGCGCGAGTGTTGCCCAGAGAGGCTCGTCGTCCCGGGCAGGGTGAACGTGCTCAAGATAGCGCAGGAGTACCTGCCCCGAGCTCAGGGCGTGCTCTTCGCCGTGGGGGACACCCCTCCAGGAATCGAGGCCTACGTGCTGTTCGACACCCCCCTATCTCCGCCCAGGCTGGTGCTCTCCCCCAAGACGTACGCCAGCCTGTTGGAGGAGGGCCCGAGGGCACGATTCACCACCGCCCACGAGATAGGTCACGCTGTGATGCACCTGGCGGACTACCGACGGCTCGGCAACGTGCTGACCAGGAGGATGCGGCTGGAGCCCTATCGGTCGGCCGAGAGGCAGGCGGACGTGTTCGCCTCCAGGCTGCTCATGCCCACGCGCGCCTTCCTGCTTGCCGTGAGGGAGCACGGCCCAGATCTCGGGGTGCTGACCGACATCTTCGGGACATCCCTGTCCACGACGCGCATACGCCTGCGGGAGCTGGGAGTGCTCAGCTAGCCTCCTAAGTGTGCAGGTGCTGATACGCCGCCGGGTAGTAGTCGATGGCGGGGTCGGGGTCGCTCGCAAGCAGCTCCTGTAGCTCCCGGTAAGCTAGCACCTGGCGCTGCGGGGAGAAGTACACCCAGTGCCAGCAGGTCACCAGCTTCTCCAGGTCCACGTAGCGGGCTGCCAGCTCCTCCGGGATCTCCCTCTGCTCGGGCCCTGGCGCCCACTCGTCCGGATGCACCCGCAGGATTATCGCCTCGCCGCTGGATTCTATAGAGTACCTCATAGGCCCCTCCGTAGCTTTAGGGGACAGTTCGAGTATACCACCCCCGCCAGGCCGCTACCATACCCGGCTATCACGAATTCTCATAAACCTCGGGACATGTATAAGGCAAAGCACGGCAGAAGCCGTTGCCTCGGCTAAGAGGCCAGTACTAACCTACAATTGTCTACTGTTTTAGTAGTAATTACCTAATCTCTAACATATTTGACAAGGAGGCACGGCATGTCAACTCTGGCGCGCAAGGGGCTTTCCGAGGACTGGTGGTCCGTTATCCTGGGGTTATTCCTGGTGGTGATCGTGTGGCTAGCATACGTCTTAGGCCGGCCACTGGACTTCCTGCAGCATGCTATCCCACAGCCTTGGCCACAAAACCCGCTGCTGTCGAACCTGGCAAGCCACTGGTGGGAGTACCTGCTGCTGTGGGCGTCATTATTAGTGCTTACCGGGATAGCTGTGCGCAGCTTGGGAGGGGATCTAGGTCGCTACATCGCTGGCTTCACGCTGCTGTTCCTGCTGGCCCTCATCGTGCTGGTGGTGGGCAGCCAGCAAGCTCTCAAGAAATATGGGCTCGAGTATCCATTCTGGGCGCTCGTGATAGGACTTGTCCTGGGCAACGTCCTGCAGCTGCCGGGCTGGCTGCGGGCGGCATCGGGGCGCACCGAGCTGTTCATCAAGACCTCGATCGTGCTGCTCGGCGCCAACCTGCCCTTCTCGATCGTCGCCAAGAGCGGGCCCAAGGCTTTCCTGGAGGCGCTGCTGATAGTCGCTGCCGGCTTCCTGGTGACCTTCCTGGTGGGGTCGCGCCTGGGGGTCGATCCCATATACTTGTCGGTGATCGGCGCGGGGGCATCCGTGTGCGGGGTTTCCGCTGCGATAGCGGTGGGCAACACCGTGCGGGCGAAATCACGACAGGTGGGATACGTGGTGTCGCTCGTGGTGCTGTACGGCCTGGTGCTGATCTTCGTGCTGCCCCTGCTGGTGCGCTTCTTGGGGCTCTCGCAGACCGTGGGCGGCGCGTGGATAGGGGGCTCGGAGCTGGCTGATGCTTCGGGCGCAGCCGCGGCAGCGATCCTGGGCGAGGAGGCTGTGAAGGCTTTCTCCCTGGTGAAGCTCAGCAGGGATGTGCTCATCAGCGTGGTCTGCCTCCTGCTGGGGGGGATAGCTGTGACCCGCTGGAGCGCCGAGGAGCAGGGAGGCTCGGCTTTCTCCAGGCTGTGGGCCAGGTTCCCCAAGTTCGTGCTGGCGTTCCTGGTGGCCTCCCTGCTGTCCACTTGGTGGCAGGGCAGGTACGGGCAGGAGTTCGCCGCCGACTTCACAGGCAACCTCAACGCCGCCCGTACCTGGCTATTCACCTTGACGTTCCTGGGTATAGGGCTGGGCACCCGCTTCCAGGAGATGCGAGAGGTGGGTGGGCCCGCCATCCGCATCTTCACGGTCACCGTACTGGCCAACGTGCTGATTGGGGGGCTGCTTGCGGTCTGGCTGTTCTCCTAGGCAGCCCCCTCTAGTAGCCGCGCTCGCTGTTGAGCCTGGCCAGCTCCCTCTCCAGGCGCTGGAGCCTGTCGCCGAACGCCAGGGCACTGGCCAGCAAGTCCCTCAGGCTCCCCATCCTCTCCAGCCTCCTGGCGGGCATCGACAGCAGCTCGGGCAGGTATCGAGTGACCACCTCCCAGGCCTCCTCGTCCTCCCTCACCTCCCTCACAGCACTGTCCAGCGTCACCCTGGGCCCACGAGGCAACCGGTAGCTGTACCTCCACACATGCTCCCCGCTGCCCACCTCCTGCTCCCCTCCCCCGGGCAGGCTCACCCTCGCCCTGCACCCGGCAGGCACCACCACCCTCACCTCCAGCTCCTCCCCCTCCAACTTCCACCCGCTCTCCGCCAGCCCGTACGGCGTCATGTGCCGGGCCCACGCGTACTCCAAGCCCCTCCACACCACCGGCCTCACCTCCAGCACACGGTACCCAGCCTCCCCAGCCGCCAGCCCACACACCCGCCTGTGCAGCCAGTCCGCCACCGCACCCAACGCGTAGTGGTTGAACGACGTCATCTCCCCAGGATTGACACTCCCGTCAGGCCTCAGGCTGTCCCACCTCTCCCAGATCGTCGTCGCCCCCATCGTCACAGGATACAGCCACGACGGACACTCCCGACTCAGCAGCAGCCTGTACGCCTCCTCCACGTGCCCACTCTCACACAACGCATCGCAGATCAGCGGCGTGCCCACAAAACCAGTCCCTATCCTGTACCCCTCCCTCCTCACCAGCTCCGCCAGCCTCTCCCCAGCTCGCCGCCGCTGCTCGGCCTCCGGCAACAGCCCAAAGCAGATCGCCAGCGAGTACGCCGTCTGCGCATCGCTCATCACACGCCCATGCGGCGTCACGTACTCCCCAGCAAACGCCTCCCTCACCTCCTGCGCCAAACCCAGATACCTCCGACTCTCCTCCCACTTGCCCAGCACCTCCCCAGCTCGCCCCACCAGCTCCGCCGACCGCGCAAAGTACGCCGTCGCCACGATCTCCGCCGCCGTCCTGGCCGCCGCCGGATCCTCCGGGGGAGCCGCAGGATCCAGCCAGTCCCCAAACTGGAAGCCCCTGTCCCACAGCCTCTTGCCCCCAGCCAACCTCTCCACACAGTCCACCCACCCACGCATGCTCTCCCACTGCGCCTCCAACACCCCCACATCCCCGTACCGCTGGTACAGCACCCACGGCACCACCACCGCCGCATCCCCCCACGCGGCAGCGGGTATCACCTGCCCCCCAAGCGCATTCGGCACCACAAACGGCACCGCCCCGCTCTCGTCCTGATCCAACGCCACGTCCCTCAGCCACGACGCCAGAAAACCAGCCGTGTCGTACAGAAAACACGCCGTCGGCGAGAACACCTGGATGTCCCCTGTCCACCCCAGCCGCTCGTCCCTCTGTGGACAGTCCGTCGGGATGTGCAGGAAGTTGCCCCGCATGCTCCACACCACGTTCTCGTGCAGCCGCTCCACCAGCGGATCCGAGCACCCAAACCACCCTATCCGCTCCATGTCCGAGTGGCACACCACCGCCACCAGATCCTCAGCCCTCAGCTCCCCAGGCCACCCCTCCACCTCCACGTACCGAAAACCGTGAAAGGTGAACCGCGGCTCCCACTCCTCCTCCCCTTCCCCACGCAGCACGTACTCGTCCGTGGCACGGGCCGTCCGCAGCGTCCGCGTGCACAACTCTCCTCCCTCCAACACCTCCGCATGCCTCAACCTCACCCTCTGCCCCCTGGGCCCTCTCACCCTCAGCCTCACCCGCCCCACCAGGTTCTGCCCAAAGTCCACGATCGTCTTGCCGGAGGGCGACCGCATTATCTCCCGCGGACCCACCTCCTGCGTCCGCCGCACGGGCACCTCCAAAGGCTCCAAAACCCCCGTCGGCCACGCCAGCTCCCTCGTGCCGGCCCACCCGGAGTCATCGTACTCCGCGGTCGACCACCCATCCATCTCCAACCGGGCATCGTACACCTCCCCATCGTAGATGCCAGACTCCAGGATGGGCCCCCTGCTGGCACGCCACGAACCATCCGTGACCACCACCTGCCTGCTCCCATCCCTATACTCCACCTCCAGCTGCGCCAACAACCCCAACCTCTCCCCATACAGGTTCCGCCTGCCTCCCCCAAAACCCAGCCTGCCTCGGTACCAGCCATCCCCCAATATCGCTCCCAGGCAGTTGGCACCCTCGCGCAACAGCTCCGTGACGTCGAACGTCTCGTACAGCATCCTGTGCCTGTAGCTCGTCCATCCAGGAGACAGCACGTGATCCCCCACACGCCGCCCGTTGAGCTCCACCTCGTACACCCCAAGCCCCGTCACGTACAGCCTGGCTCGCCTGACATCCCCTGCCACCTGGAAGGTCTTGCGCAGGTAGGGACAGGGATTGGCCACGCTCGTGTCCTCCTCCCAGTCGGGAGTGATGAACACCCCCTGCCAATCCTCACGGGCAAGCAGCCCCACCTCCAGCCACGCCAGCTCGCTCCAGTCCGACTCCGAACCATCCTCTCCCCACACCCTGACCCTCACCCCGGCCCTCTGCCTGGACTCCAGGGGCTCAAAAGGCCAGGCCACCCACACCGACTCCCCAGACTCCACCCTGCCGGTGCTCCCCACTAGCTCCCCATCCCCATCGTACAGCTCCACCTCGTACCCCGCCTGCATCCAGTCCCTGAGATCCGTCTCCACCCTCCACGACAACCTGGGCCTACTGCTCCCAAGCCCAAAACCTCCCAGACTCCTCTCAAACCTTACCCTCTCTATCCTCAACACCTCTCTCCCTCCTGTGCAAAATCCTGTGACTTTTTGTCCAATATTCTAACCTAATACCATAAATGCGGACAATAGTATGCACACGATTGAGGGGTTGAGGAACTACCTGGTGGTTTGCCTGCGCAGGTACCTCTGCACGGCCTCGAGCAGCAGGGACCTGGGCACGGGCTTCTGCAGGTAGCCGGCGCAGCCTGCCTCCATGGCACGGCCCATATCCTCCACGCTCAGCCGCGAGGCCGTCAGGGCCACCACCGGGATATCGCGCGTGCGGGCATCGGCTTTGAGGCGGCGGGTGACCTCGTAGCCGTCCATCCTGGGCATCTGCAGGTCCATCAGCACTAGATCTGGAAGTTGCTCTCGACAGAGCTGCAGGACCTCTCGCGGGTCGCTCGTCGTGAGCACCTCGTAGGACTCCTCGAGCTCCAGCGTGTCCCGCATCAGGCTCAGGGCGACGGGGTTGTCGTCCACGATGAGGATCTTGGGCCTGCTCATCCGCCAGCTCCCACTAACAACCGCCAACTACATTATTATGCACATCTCTCGATACTTGTCACCCCAGGATGTAGATCACCCGGTAGATGTGCCACCACAGCTTGCCGCCCTCCCACACCAGCCTGAGGGGATTGCCTCCCTGGGGCTCCACGTGCCTGAAGATGTCCAGGATGGTCAGGTGCTTGCCCCGAGCGGGGTGGGCCGCCTCCCAGAACTCCAGGGTCTCCGTCCAGGGGATGATGTTGTCTCGGCGGTCGTGCATAAGGAAGAGTTCGGCCCTCAGGCCGCCCACGTAGGTGGAGGGAGAGACCCGTCTCAGATAATCCCGCATGGCAGGAGGGAGGGCGGCTATCCTGCTGGGCATCCTGGAGGGATCCCGCTCCAGCAACATGAGCGCGGTAGCCCTGCCCTCGGGACTGAGCCCGGGCGGCACCGTGCGCACCTTGCCGTCCAGCAGAGGCTGGATGGCCCGTCTGTCCCCCTCCGAGAGGTAGGACAGCAGCTCGGTCCTCAGCACCTGCAGCGGCACCGGCGAGGGCTGCCACTCGCGCCACCGGCCGCCGACCTCGATCCTGTGGGTGACCAGCGCCGCGAGCAGCGTGCGGGCGTCGTAGTAGGCCCCGAACAGATCGATCAGGCGCACGTCCCGGGAGATGCGCGGGTCGGAGGCCGCTATGGCCGTCATCGAGCCCCCTACGCTGATGCCGAAGAACCCTACCCTGTCGGGGTCGACGTAGGGCCGCTTCCTGAGCCATTCGAAGGCCGCCACCGCTCCCTCCTCCTCGCCCGGGCGGACCCTGAACGCGGAGAGGTTGGGCGACACCGGCACCATCACCACCACGCCTGCCCGCGCCAGCGCCCTGGATAGGCGCACCACATGTGGGTTCTGGTGCTCCGGCCCGATGCCTATATAGAATACCAGCGCCCCGAAGCGACCGTGTCCAGCCGGGCGGTATACCCAGGCGTCCCAGGAGGCGCTGCCCACAGGGAACTTCGTCCGCACCACGGTAGGGGGCCGAGTGAAGGTGCGCATGGGGTACACGGGCGAGTTGGGGAAGACCTCGAAGGCTATGCCGGTGGTTTTGAGCGCCACCCGGCCGGGGCGAGTCCACAGCGCCAGCACCAGGATCACCAGCAGGGCTGGGAGCAACTTCTTGACCATGGGTCGCCCCTACAGCCCGAGGGAGGACAGCAGCTCCCTCATCCTCTCCAGAGCTTCCTCCACCAGCGCGCGATGCTCGGGATGGTTCAGCCACCTGCTGACGCCCGAGGGATGTGGCAGCGGGAGCCACCACCTGCCGTCTCGGGAGAACAGCTGCCCCACGGCCTCCGCCAGAGGCATCCTGCCCAGGAAGCGCTCTATCGCCATCGAGCCCACCAGCAGGACCAACACGGGGTCGATCAGCTCGATCTCCCTCTGGAGGAACGGTGAGCACAGCTCCACCTCCCGAGCCGAGGGCTTCCTGTCGCCCTTGCCTTTGGGGGCCTTCCCAGGGTAGCAGCGAGTAAGGGAGGTGAAGTACACCCGCCTGTCCTGCTCCTCCAGCGGTATGCCGGCCCTGGCTATCCAGCCGCGCAGTAGCTTACCCCCAGGGCCGGAGAACGGCCTCCCGGCGATCATCGTGCACACCCCCGGGGCCTGCCCTATAACCATCACGCGTGCTCCCATGTGGCCATAAGCCACCGGCCGAGGGTGGGGCAGCAGCCCCTCGAGCTCGCAGCGCCTGCAGGCCAGGATCTCGGAGTGCAGCCGAGCCAGTGCATCCATAGTAATATAAGTATATACTTGTTGCCGGCGCCCACAACACCGGCGACCGAAGGAGGGACCGATGGGTCGTAAGGAGATCATCTTGGAGCAAGTACAGGTGGGCTGGGAGTCCCTGCACAAGCTGGTGGACAGCCTGCCTTACGAGAGCTTGGTGATGCCCCCAGCCTACGGCGCATGGAGCATCAAGGACCATATCGCGCACATCTGCGCCTGGGAGAAGAGCCTCATCGCCCTGATCGAGGGCGAGCCCCGGCACCAAGCCATGGGGATAGACGAGCAGGCCTACGATAGCGGTACGGACGCCGCCAACAGCGCCATCTACGACGCCAACAGGGATCGCCCGCTGGCGGAGGTCCTGCAGGACTTCCGGCACACCCACGCCCGGCTGATGGACAGACTGAGCGAGCTCACGGAGGAGGATCTGTTCGAGTATCGCCCGTACGAGGACAGCGACGCCTGCCTGGCGGAGTACGTGCTGGGCAACACCTGCGACCACTACGCCGAGCACCTGGAGGCCATAAGGGCGCTGGCGGCGCTCTCCTAGTACGCACCATACGATAGGTACTCTCCCCCCAGCATCATCAGCTCGTCGCCCCAGACGACGACCTCCGGATGCTCCCCCACCACGGCGTACACCTCGGCCAGGATGCCCTCCAGCTCCCTCCGAGCAGGCGGAGACTCGTCGTACCTGCGCGCCCCCAGCTCCTCGACGGTCCTGAGGGCCAGCCCCCTGTTGTGGGACTCCGTGAGCGCGGCCCTCAGCTGCGCCTCCTCGCCTGGGGAGAGGGGTCTGTAGACGTGCAAAGTCTTCGTGGGCAGGCTGTACTCCGCGTAGCGGGGCCTAAAGCGACCGCGACCCGACAGCAACAGCAGGTAGGCGGACTCCGGCTCGGGCAGGTCACGAGGGTCGCCCCTGCAGGCTGGATGGACGCCCAGCTCCCTCAGGTACTTGCGGACCTCGATGACGATCCTGGCCAGGAAGGCCGGTCGCTCCAGCCTCGGGTCACCGAAACCCTCCACCTCCACCCGCCAGCTGTAGGGGTCGCAATGCACCTCCACCCGGCAGGGGATGCCCCCGAGCATGGGTCGCAGGCGCGCCACCAGCTCGGATCGCTGTGCCGGCTCCAGCGCTGCCGGCACCCCAACGGTAAGGACGGCCCCCATAACGACCTCCTTTCCAAGATCTCTCATCACCCTACCAGAGGTTTGTGACAGCTAGTCTGTCACAACGGCTACTCCACGGTGCTCGCCACATCGGCCCTAACCTTGCCAAGGGAGCGAGCGTACAGCGCGACCAATGGAGCGAGGCAGCAGCTCGACAGCGCCAGCCCAACCCGCAGGGAGAGCAGCGTCGCCAGGCCGCCCACCAGCGGCCCCAGCACGAACTCCCCCAGAGAGTGCGCCTGCCCGCTGACCGAGATCACCGTGGCCCTAACCCTGCCATCGATGCCCTGGTTGATCCACGCAAGGTACAGCGGCTGATGCACCCTCCTGGCAACGGTCATCACCCAGTAGGCCAACAGCCCTACCGTGAAGTTCGGCGCCAGCGCGAAGGCCAGAGCACCCAGCATGACCACGACATCGGTGCCCATGAGCAGCCCTATGATGGTCCTGGGCGATGTATCCGAGAGGCTCGAGCGCACGCTGCGGAGCACCAGGGAGGCCAGCAGCGGGTTGACGGCCATCGCCAGCCCCAGCCACACCAGCCTATCGAGGCCGCCCACGGAGGGCAGCCCTATGTCCTGGATGAAGTGTGGCTGCCATAACCGATCGAAGCCCTCGCTGAAGCCCCCCATCATGGCCGCCACCAGCAGTATCGTGCCCGCCAGCGCCCGGGTGCGCACCACCCTCATGCCGCCGCGCAGCGTGTCCGACATATCTCGAAGCCCCGCCACTAGATAGCCCTGGAGCCCCACCTGGGCTCGCCTGGTGCTGTAGGGAGGCGAGCTCTCACGCATCAGCCAGACCAAGGCCACCCCCAGCGATAGCAAGAGCGCGCCCCCGAGCAGGAACGGCAGGCGCAGCTCCAGGCTCGATAGCCCCACGCCCAGCAGTATGCCCACGAAGGACGCGGCAGCCTCCACCTGGCCGGCGTGCAGGAAGGCGTGTCCGGACATCTCCTCACCCACCTCGTCCGTCACCCAGGACTCGAGCGCGCCCTCTATGAAGGTGTAGGCGGCACCCTGTACCACCTGGCAGATGATGATCCACCCGAACACGGGCAGCAGCCCCTCCAGGACCGCACCCACGCCGAACAGGCAGGTGCCCAGGATGACCGATAGCTTCCGGCTGTAGGTGTCGGCAATCACGCCGGTGGGGAGGTTGAGGACGAAGTAGGTGACCTCCAGGGCGGTGCCCACCAGCACGAGCTGGAGCGGGTTCAGGTGCGCCACCTCTAGCCTGTACACGTTGGACAGCGAGTAGATCCCCGTAATCAGCAGGGCGAGAGCGCCGCTGTAGATTAGGTACAACCTGTAAGCAGACAACGATCCCCTCCATCAGACATCGTATTTAGAGCTAGCATTCTAGGATGGATAGAAACGCGCAGGACGAAGCCTGCCCCCGGAAGGACATGGAGGGTGCAACCTGAAGCATCTTCTCATGCAGAGCAAGTGCCGCATTGTACGCCAGCCCCTCACAGTCTGTCAAGGCCAAAGGCGAGGACGCGGTATAATTGCGGCATCCGGAGATGAGCTTGAAGCGGGCACACAAGCTGTTGCTGCCGACGCTGATCCTCGTGGAGCTCGCGCTCGTGAGCCTCGACGTGCTGCAGCTCGAGCAGGCCGTAGCCGTGGTGGTGGCTGTCGAGCTCGCGGCGAGCCTGTTGGCTCTGTACGGGCTGTGGGCCGGGATACGCAGGTTCCGCAGCAGCAGGGCCTTGGGCACCCCCTGGTGGGTAGCCCTGGAGGAGACCCTGGGGACAGCTATGCCGGACCTCGCGGCCAGAGCGATCGTGCTGGAGATCAGGATGTGGGCCCACCTGCTGGGCTGGCTGCTGGGCCGACGCCCCAGGGGCCCCCAGTACTTCAGCTACCATCGCAGGTCCTTCATCCCATGGCTGCTCCTCCTGGTCGTGGTCGAGCTGCCGGTGGAGGTGGTGTTAGCTGAGCTATTCGTACCCTGGGGGTGGCTGCGCTGGACGCTCCTGTTGCTGAGCATCTACGGCCTGATATGGGTGCTGGGTTTGCACGCCTCCCTCGTGATGCTGCCTCATGTGCTCGAGGACGACCGACTCCTCGTCAGGTCCGGCATATTCCTCGAGGGCGCCGTGCGGTATGCCGACGTGGCGCAGCTGGAGGTCGGCAGGTTCGAGGTCAAGGGGAGGCGAGAGGGCTTCTACGTGGACCCCTCCGGGCGCTCCGCCTGGCAGCTGCTGGGGGGCAGGGCGGACGTCAGGCTGAGGCTAGCCTCCCCGACCAGCTTCCGACGAGCCCTGCGGCGGACTCCCCTGATCGAGACGCTCCACCTCAGCGTGGACGAGCCCGAGAGGTTCGCCCAGGCGCTGAGGGGCAAGTTGAGAGCATTTGCAGATAGCTAAATCTGCGCTCCCACCTTGTGCGTATAGCTAGTGTGGAGGGAAAGGGCCCAATCCCCACAACGACGCAACCTACACAGCATCGGGAAAGGAGAACAGACCATGGGCAACATGGAGACCGAGCGCAGAGGTTTCTCGCGACGCGACTTCCTCAAGACCAGCGGCGCCGTGGCCGCGGGGCTGGTCGCCGTCATGGCTGCGGGTGGCAGTCCGATCGCCAACGGCAGAGCTTACGCGATGAACCTGCTGCAGGGCGCAAGCGACCTGGACATACTCAACTTCGCACTTACCCTCGAGCACCTCGAGGCGACCTTCTACAAGTGGGTGGTCAGCGGCAAGTACGCCCGCCTGTCCGGGGACTCCCTGGTGGTGGCCACGGCCGTACGCGACCACGAGATAGCACACGTGGACTTCCTCACCAAGGCGATCAAAGCTGCGGGCGGCAAGCCGGTGGGGCCGCTGTCCAACTACAAGTTCGAGGCGGTGGGCGATACCAGCAGCGCAGCCGGCATCCTCAAGATCGCCGAGACCCTCGAGGGAGTCGGCGTGGGGGCCTACACAGGGGCGGCTCACCTGATCAAGAACGCCGACTACCTGTTCGCGGCCGCCCAGATAGAGCAGGTGGAGGCTCGCCACCACGGTGCGTTCCGCTGGTTCAACGACATCAACCCCGCGGGAGGCTATCAGGACTTCCTGGGTCCGTCCTACGACGTGCCCACAGTCAAGAAGCAGATAGCCCCCATTATCAGCTAGGAGGAAGAAGATGAGCGACAAGTACCTGGACGTACTCAACTACGCACTCACCCTCGAGCACCTGGAGGACGCGCTCTACCACGACATAGTCAAGGCCGGCATCCTCACCGGTCAGGCGCAGGCCTACGCCGAGGAGTACGCCTACCATGAGCACCAACACGTGGTGCTGTTGGAGAAGGTGATCATGGACGCGGGCGGCACGCCGGTCAAGAGGCAGCCCAGCTACAACTGGCCCAAGTTCAAGAGCGAGGCCGAGGCCATATCCTTCCTGCGCACCGTGGAGGACGTAGGAGTATCGGCCTACATCGGCCAGGTGACCAACCTGCAGGGTAGCCCCTACCTCACCGCCGCGGTGCAGATCCACTCCGTGGAGGCCTACCATGCCACCGCCTGGCGGTTGGTGGAGCTCAAGATGGGCATAGAGAGCGAATCCTACGAATACGCCGTGCCCTTCGCCTTCGCCACCTACGATAACGGCGGTGTGCGCACGAAGGAGCAGGTGCTCAAGATCGTGTCACCGTTGCTGTCGGGCATGCCCAACACCGGTGCCGGCGGCATGGCAGGCGATGACTCCAGAGGACTGCTGAGCGCGCTGGGCGTGGGCACCGCCGCGGCGGCCGTGGCCCTCGCGACCAAAAAGATCACTGAACGTAGGCAGGAGAGCTAGAGACATACCCCCTCCCTACAGCTGAGGGGAGAGACCTCACGTCTCTCCCCTCAGCGCGCGTCCACCCTTGCTAAGGATCCAGGGTCACCGACTCCCAGTGCTCGACTATCCTGCCGCTGCTTATCCTGTCGACCGCGTACCCCCGCAGCTGCACCCTCCTGCCAGCTGGCGTCACAGCCCGGATCAGCGTCCTGTAGGACACGGTATCCCCGTCCTCCAGCAGATCCACGACCTCCACCCTCAGCACGGGGAAGGCTCTGAAGGCGCGGGTGATAGCCTCCCTCACGCCCTCCAGGCCCTCGGGCTGCCCGGGCGGCAGGTCCCTCTGCACCACATCGGGCGAGAAGTAGCGCTCGAGCCGATCTATGCGCCTGCGGTTGAGGACCTCATCCACCAGCCCCAGGATCAGCGTCTTGCCGTTCTCCACCATGCTGCGTGCCTCCAGGGGCAGCATACCAGCATGGCTTAAGGGCCCGATTAGCCCTGCATTAACGGGAGCTAAAGAAAAGTTGGGACTCGCGCTAGCGCGAGTCCCAGCCGCTACGAGCTGCCTATGAGCACGCCGGAGGCGAACACCAGCGCTCCACCCAACACCACCTGCAGCACCGACTTCCAGAAGCTCATCTGGAAGTACCGGTAGCGGATGTAGGCGATGGCGATCAGCTCCAGACCCACCACCAAGAACGCCAGGTACAGCGCCGCCCATACGTGGGGTATAAGGAACGGCAGCGTATGCAGGATACCCCCCAGGAAGGTGGCCACACCCGTTATCAAGCCCCTTACGAAGGGGTGCCCCCTGCCGGTGAGCGTACCATCATCAGACAAACCTTCAGAGAAGCCCATGCTGATGCCGGCACCCACCGCCGCCGCGGCTCCCACGAGGAACGTGACATGCGGGCTGCGGGTCGCGAAGGCTGTGGCGAAGATGGGTGCGAGCGTCGAGACGGCGCCGTCCATCAATCCCACTAGGCTAGGTTGCACCACCTTCAGGACGAAGTCCTTACTGTAGCCCGAGTGGGTAACTTCGGCACCACTCAGTCCCAGTCTATTCAGAACTCCAGTTGCCAACCTTTCCCTCCTCATCATATCTCACACTACTAATTTAGCATTATTCTAAACTAATTACAACTATAATTTACTATTTTTTATAGCCCAATAATTGGTAAAATAATTTGCAATATTAGTATATTCGTATATACTAATAATAGTTATTGCATGAAGGAGGTGCTTATGCCCTGGCAGTGGTGGAGATCGAGCGCAAGCGTAGACGAGGTAGAGGCAAGCGAGGCCGCGGCCAGGCTGAAGGCTGGAGAGGTACAGGTCGTGGATGTGAGGGAATTGCACGAGTGGCTAGAGGAGCATGTGCCAGGATCGAGGCACATCCCGCTGGGCGAGCTTGCCAGCCGAGCCCATGAGCTCTCCCCTAGGCTGCCGGTGTTCACCCTCTGCGCCAGCGGTCGCAGGAGCAAGGTAGCTGCTGAGATCTTGCAGCGAGCAGGCTACAAGCAAGTAGCGAGCATCAGGGGAGGAATCAAGGCTTGGAAAGCGAATGGCTACAGCGTGGTCTCAGGGAGGTAGGCCGTGCATACCACCCTGCTGGCGATAGTCTTGGGAGGCGGCGTCGGATTGATGCTTGGCGCTATGGGCGGGGGAGGCTCCATCTTGGCCGTACCGCTGTTGGTCTACGTGCTTGGGGAGGACCCGCACAGTGCCACCACCACTTCCCTGCTGGTAGTGGGCTGGACGGCAGCGGTAGCTGCCGTCCAGCAGTTGCGCATGCGCAGGACGAGCCCCTGTGCGGGGCTGATCTTCGGCGGCATCGGAGGGGCCAGCGCCCTCCTAGGGGCCTGGCTCAACAGGCTGGTATCGGGTCAGGCTTTGATGTGCCTGTTCGCGCTGCTGATGCTGGCGGCCGCCTTCGGCATGTCCCGCAAGCGGCTGCCAGTAGACAAAGAGAACGAATTCAAGTGCCAGGATCGAGCTGTGAGGCTGGGCGTGACCGGTGGGGCTGTGGGGGTGCTAACCGGGTTCTTCGGGGTGGGCGGAGGTTTCGTGATCCTGCCAGCAATGGTACTCGCCGCGGATCTGCCGATGAAGCTCGCCGTGGGGACTTCCCTCCTGGCGATAGCGTTGCAGGCTGCCTGGGGCGTGGTGGGGCACATGGGCTTGGGCACGGTGGCCTGGGGAGTGACATTACCTTTCCTTGTGGGCAGCATCGCCGGAGGATTGGTCGGGGGCAGGCTCGCAGCACTCATACCCCCGAGACTCGCCACAAGGGGATTTGCGCTGCTGCTAGCACTGCTGGCTGTGTACCTACTGTATCGAAACTGCGCAGCATTTATGTGATTTCCTGCAAGGAGGTCTTATGGAGATAGAAGGAGAAGAGCTTAGAAAGCTCCTGCTGCAGATGCAGGCACAGATCTGTCAGACTCTGGCCGATCCCACGCGCCTTGAGCTGCTCTACCTGTTGGGCGAGGGTGAGCGCAGCGTGAAGGACCTCGTGGAGCTGACGGGGCTGCGCCAGAGCAACATCTCCCAGCACCTGGCGCTCATGCGGGAACGGGGGTTAGTGGTCGCCCGGCGTAGCGGCAACAGCGTCTACTACTCGCTGGCGAACCGCAAGATCCTGGAAGCCTGCAAGCTGACGCGGGAGATCCTGTTGGAGAGGCTCCGCCGTGAGAGGGTACTGTCCTCTCTCTCGGGGCTAGAGGGAGCCTCTAAAGAGCCGACGAAAGCAGTATCATTTACCCACAACGACGGGGAGATGGGGACAAGAGGAGGTAGATCATGATCCTGAGAATGCTATACAACGACCAGCTGGCACAGGCCAGCTACCTGGTGGGGTGCCCCGAGTCTGGAGAGGCGCTCGTCGTGGACCCCAACAGGCACTTGGAGCAATACCTAGAGCTGGCCGAGAGGCTGGGGCTGCGCATCACCGCCGTCACCGAGACGCACATCCACGCGGACTTTGTGTCGGGCTCACGAGAGCTGGCCGAGGTCACGGGGGCACGCCTGTATCTCTCGGACGAGGGGCCCAGCGAGTGGAAGTACGCCTACGCCGCGGAGGCGGGCGCGGTGCTGGTGCGCGAGGGCGACGCCTTTGAGCTGGGCAGCGTGCGGGTCGAGGTGATGCATACGCAGGGGCACACCCCAGAGCATATCAGCTTCATCGTTACGGACAAGGCACGCGGGAGCGAGCCGCTGGGGGCGTTCACCGGGGACTTCCTATTCGTGGGGGACGTCGGCAGGCCCGACCTGCTGGAGAAGGCAGCCGGCATAACCGGCACCATGGAGCAGGGCGCTAGGCAGCTTTTCGACTCCATCCAGCGCTTCAGGACCCTGCCCGACCACCTGCAGATATGGCCTGCGCACGGTGCGGGCAGCGCCTGTGGTAGGGCACTGGGGGGAGTGCCCCAGAGCACGCTGGGCTACGAGAAGCTGTACAACTGGGCTTTCAGCACCCAAGACCCTGAGGAGTTCGTCCGCCGGGTGCTCGAGGGGCAGCCCGATCCGCCGCGCTACTTCGCGCAGATGAAGCGGGTCAACAAGGAAGGCCCGGCGATGGCCAGCAAGCTACCAGCGCCTGCGCCACTGGCCTACGGCGACATCGAGGTGATGCTCCGTCAGGGGGTGGTTGTCGACACCCGACCAGTCGATGTCTACAGTCAGGGATTCATCCCCGGCACGATCAACATCCCCCTGGGGGCATCTTTCCTCACCTGGGCGGGGTGGCTCCTCCCATACGATCGGCCCATAGCGCTCGTGATCGACAGGGAGAAGCTGGAGCACGCCACGCAGCTCCTGAGGCTGATCGGACTGGACAACCTGCGGGGCTACTGGACTCCAGCCGTGATAGACCGTTGGGCAGGCGAGGGCAGGAAGTTGGCCACCTACAGGCGTCTCACGCCCGAGGAGGCTGGGCAGCTCCTCGGGGACGGCGTGCGCGTGGTCGACGTGCGCTGGGACAGCGAGCGAGAGAAGGGGTACGTGCCGGGCAGCATCCACTTACCGCTGGGCTACCTGGAGGAGCATCTCGAAGAGATACCCGCGGACAAACCCCTCCTCGTGTACTGTGCCAGCGGTACCCGCTCGGCGATAGCGTCCAGCATCCTCGCCGGGAGGACGCGCGCGCCCGTGATGGACATCAAAGGGGGCTTTGATGCCTGGAAAGCCAAGGGCAATCCCGTGGAGGAGCCCAAGAGCACTACGACCGTGTAAGGAGGTGTGCAAGATGGAGAGGACACTGAGCTATGGCTTCGGACGCAAGTTGGATATGCCCTACGAAGAGGCCGTCGCCAGGACGAGGGAGGCCCTCAAGGAACAGGGCTTCGGCGTGATCAGCGAGATAGACGTGCGACAGACGATGAAGGAGAAGCGAGGTGTGGACTTCCGACCCTACGTCATCCTGGGAGCCTGCAACCCCGAGATGGCGGAGAGGGCGCTCGAGGCCGAGATCGATCTGGGACTGCTGCTGCCCTGCAACGTCGTCGTCTACCAGAGCGACGGCGGGAGCGTGGTGGAGGCGATGGACCCAGAGGCTGTCCTGGGCTTGGTCCACAACCCCAGCCTCGAGGCCATAGCCAGCGAGGTGAGGGAGAGACTGCAGCGGGCGCTGGAGGCGATCTAGCGGGCCGTCGTGGCCCGAGCTTTGCTGGAGATGCTCCCAGGAACGTTCGGAGGAAGCGGAATGAACGAGACCGTTAGGGCCGTACTTATAGCCGCCATGATAGGTTTGCTCCTGTTGGTGCTGCTCTTCCTGCTGCCCATGCTCACTATGGCAGGTATGATGTGGGGGACCGGCATGCCCGTGCCTGCCCCCGGGGGCAGGTTCTCCCCCTGGGTGATGCTGCTGTACGCGGTGATCTTGGTACTGGTGATCCTGGGAGCATTCCTCCTAGTGATATGGCTGGGGAGGTCGCTGGGCAGCAGGCCCGAGCACCAAGAGGACGAGGCGCTGCGCATCCTCCGTCTCAGGTACGCTCGCGGGGAGATCAGTCGAGAGGAATATGAGCGCATGCTTAAGGACCTGCAATCCTGGCACGACCAGGACACCGTGAGGCTGCAGTAGGGATTGGGGGTGACCGATGCACGCTGACGAGCACTACGTGGTCAACTTGTGGTACCCATCGGCTGGGGCCAGGGGGCTGTACTTCGCCCGCGGCAGGCTGAGGGCTGCCGACTTATGCCGGAGCGGCGGCCAGCCCATATTCCTCGTCCACTCCCCACCGGCGCTGCTCACCGTGGAGGTGTACACCGACGCCGGCAAGCTGGTAGCCCAGGGACAAGACCTGCAGGCCACTGATAACTCCCCCATGGCGCACATCACTATCCAGGGCCAGAACGTCCGCAGGAAAGACGTATGGCCCAGCGAAGAGGCACTTGGCAGGCTGATGATCCTTCCCGGGGCAGAGATCGGCAAGCTGGTCAGTTGGTGGCACGCCGATGACCGTTCGGCGTGGCGCTGGCAGCTGGAATTCTACAATCATCGTTAGGAGGTACCTATGGCAGTGCTATCGGACAGAGACAAGGAAAAGGTGCGCAAGACCTTCGAGGAGAGGCTCAAGGAGCCAGTTAGCATACAGCTCTTCACCCAGCACGAGTCGCCCCTCGTGCTGCCGGGACACGAGTGCGCCACCTGCCGGGAGACCCGCGAGCTCCTAGAAGAGGTGGCCGGCCTCAGCGACAAGATCTCGCTGGAGGTCAAGGACTTCCTGACCGACAGGCAGGAGGCCGAGAGCATGGGGATCGAGCGCATCCCGGCGATCCTGCTGGACGGCAAAGTAAAGGGCAGGGTGCGGTTCTTCGGTGCACCATCCGGCTACGAGTTCTCGGTCCTCCTACAGGATATCGTGGACGCCTCCAGCGGCGAACTGGGGCTCTCCGAGGACACCCTCCGGAAGCTCGGGGAGCTGCAGGAAGACCTGCACATACAGGTATTCACTACTCCTACTTGACCCTACTGTCCAAGAGCGGCCAGTTTGGCCCACAGGATGGCGATGGCGAGCGAGCGCATCACAGCCGATGCCGTGGAGGTGAGCGAATACCCAGATCTCATCAACAAGTACAACATTCGCGGTGTACCCAAGATAGTGATCAACGACCAGGTGGAGTTCGAGGGAGCGCTGCCCGAGAAGCAGTTCGTGGAGCGGGTGCTGAGCGCCAAGCAGCAGAAGGGGGAACAGCAGGGTTGAAAGCTGCTCTCTGGTTCTGGCACCCTGTAAGCACAGCACTAAGGAGCAGTCTTTGACCGACAGGAAGCTATCGATCCGCGAACTCAACCGCACGCTGCTAGCCAGGCAGCTCCTGCTCGCACGCTCGAGCGACTCGGTGGATAGAGTTCTCCGGAGGCTGGTGGCCCTCCAATCGCAGGTGCCCCAATCTCCCCACCTAGCGCTCTGGAGCAGGGTCGCAGCCTATACTCCGGATAGTCTCAACTCCCTGGCGAAGGACCACAGGGTGGTCCGGGCCACGGCGATGAGGGCCACCCTGCACACGCTGCTGTCGGAGGACTACCTACGGTTTCGGGCCGCCCTCCAGCCCGCCATGAGCAAAGCACTGCGAGGGTTCTTCAGCAGTAGCTGGAAGGAGATGGACCTCGAAAGTATCCGTCTACTTGGCGAGGAGTTCATGGCTGTCCCACACACCTTCGCCGAGCTCAAGGCCCACTTCGGCCAACACCCCCTCTCCTGCTCACCCGAAGCTGCTACCTACGCAGCCCGCACTCACCTACCACTGGTGCAGATCCCCGAGGACAAGCTCTGGGGCTATTCCAATAACCCCAAGTACGTATTGGCCTCCGAGTGGTTGGGCAGGTCCCCCCAGGAAGATGACGGGGCCTTGGCCTCCCTAGCGAGGCGCTACCTGCAGGCGTACGGACCGGCCTCACGGCAGGATCTCGAGTACTGGACGGGCATGACAGGTATGAGGGGGGTGCTGGAGAAGCTTCGGCCCGAACTGGTTGAGTACGTGGACAAATCAGGCAAAAAGCTGATGGATCTTGAGGAGGCGGAGATCTTGCCTGGCGACGTCCCTGCCCCGTTGCGGCTGCTACCGGAGTGGGACAGCGCCCTGCTAGGGCATGTCGACCGGAGCAGGATACTGCCTGAGAGCTACAGGAAGGCGATAGTGCGGACCGTGGGCAGGATTATGCCCAGCGTGCTGGTGGATGGCTTCGTCGCGGGCACCTGGCAGATCACAGCCAGCAGCAAGCGCGTTCGCCTCGAGGTCACCCTGTTTGCCCCTGTGCCCGAAGGGACGCATCTCGAGCTCGAAGCCGAGGCCTGGCGGCTACTGCAGGACCTTTATCCCGAGGCACGACACACGGAGGTGCTTATCAAAAGGGGCTAGCTTATTTTCCCCGCAGCATCCATAATAAAGGTAGTACGAGCTGGAGAGATCACGATGTACCTATGGAATCCCGGCAGCTGGTGGGAGAGGGGCTTTGTAGTAGGGCAGGAGCAGGAGCTCACCCTCTCCAGCACGATGGCCATCGCCCACAGGGGTGCGTCGGCGCTGGCCCCGGAGAACACTTTGGCGGCCTTCATCACCGCCGTCGAGATCGGTGTGGATGCCATCGAGCTGGACGTGCAGCGCACGAAGGACGGCCAGCTGGTATGCATCCACGACGCCCATTTGGAGAGGACCACAGATGGCGAAGGCATGGTGGGCGACCGTACTCTCAGGCAGATCAAGCTGTTGGACGCCGGTTCATGGTTCTACTCACCGGAGGTGCGCCCAACCTGGCCTAGGTACTACTTCGAGGTGCCCACCCTGGAGGAGGCGATCGAGATCACCCGCGAGAGATGCAGGCTGATCATCGAACTCAAGAACCCCGAGCTCTACCCGGGCATAGAGGAGCAGGTGGCCAAGGTGGCGCCCGAAGACGCGATCTTTCAGTCCTTCGACGTCGGCTGCGTGCGCCGCATGGCCTCCCTGGTGGGCAGGCAGCGCTGCTTCCAACTGTGGGGACCCCGAGCTCCCCTCTGGAGGCGCAGGTTCGAGGAGGTCACGGAGTACGCTGGGGGAATCTGCATGCACCATGTCACCGTAAGCCGGAGGATAGTAGCTATCGCCCACTCGCTGGGGCTAGCAGTTACCACCTACACCGTCAACTCCGAGCGCGAGATGTCCCGCATGGTGAGCCGCGAGGTGGATGGCATCATCAGCGATAACCCAGTCCTGCTCTGCAGGCGCATCAGGGAGCGCCTACCTCAGGCCGAGGAGGAGGCCTCGTGACGCTCATACCTCCCAGGGAGCCCATAGCGATCGTCAGGCTGGACGATCTCTCCGCGAGCGTCGAGCTGAGCAGGGCGCTGCTCGCGGGAGGCGTTGGGATCGTCGAGTTCACCCTCACCAACCACAAGGCGCTCGATGCCGTGGAGAATGTGCGGGAGCACCTAGGCGACCACATGATCGTGGGTGCCGGCACCGTGCTCGACGCCGAGAGCGCCCGCAGCGCCATCCTTGCAGGCGCGCAGTTCCTCGTCACGCCCGTGCTTGCACCGGAGGTAATCGACTGTGGCCGCAGGTACGGCGTGCCGGTGATGTGCGGCGCGCTCACTCCTACCGAGATCCTCTCAGCCTGGCAGGCGGGAGCGGACTTCATCAAGGTCTTCCCGGCACGCACCTTCGGCCCCGCCTATATCAAGGATGTGCTCGCCCCACTGCCGATGCTGCGATTGGTACCCACGGGCGGCGTAGACGCCCACAACTGCCGGCAGTACCTGGAGGCCGGCGCTTACACCGTCGCGCTCGGTAGCAACCTAGTGAACCCCAGGAAGGTCTCCGAGGGCGATTGGGAGGGTATAACCAGGGCGGCGTCCCAAGTGGTATCCGCCTGCAGGGACTAAGGACCCCTTCCCATAGCGGCAACCTGCAAACTCCTACCGCTCATTCCCAACGCTCGCTATCCCGAACACAATGCTAGCCATATTCAATGCACACATAGCTATTGTAATCGTAGGACGCGATGTGTATAATAAGCTCATATATCAATCGCTTCCTAAGGAGGGAGTATGAGCGAGCACTTGCCTGGATTATGGGGGGGGTATACTTAGGGCTTATATTGCTAGCGTGCGCAGGACTTTGGATAGCACTAGACCGCCCAGCCCAAGCCAACCATGCTTTTGATCCCTGGAAACACGTGGAGTCCATTCACAGACCAGTTGGTGTCCTGGAATACGCTTGTGCCGGAGATACGACCGAACTAGATGACACCGCCGTGCGCAGAAGGATAATCAACACTCTCAAGTACGACAATCCCGACCTAGATTGGCATCTCCCTAAGGACGATACATGGTTTCCCCAAGGCAACGATTTGATCTCGTTTTACATGTGGCCGCAGAGCTGCAGTTGGTTAGCTACCAACGATCCTATTGCTTACGAAAATACCCCCTTTAGATATCGCAGCCGCAGCCTGGATGATGTTAGGGACGCATGTCGTTCTGTTGGATCAGTCTACGCATGTGCTTTGTGGAGAGATCCGGTCTGGGTCTACAACAACCAGACGCCCGGCACCGCCCACACCGACTACCGCTACTTCGATATCTGGATGTGGAGCGAGCTCCTGGACGATGCCAATGATGCTCCATACTACGGCAGCCCAGACGGCGTAACCGTCCGCAGAGCATTCGTTAACCACGAGACCGGTCACGCCCTTGGCCTCGCCGACCCGCTCAGGCAGCCTGACGACAGTTACGCTCCCTGTTCAAACGATAGCATCATGCACTTCCCGGACCCGTATTGCTCCGACAATTCATGGTTTCGCCAGCCCCAGGAGGCTGATCGCAGGAAGGTCAACTGGATATCGATCAACGACAGCATGCCGTAAAGGAGATAGGTGATGCGCTCCATAAGTAGCTTCAAGATGAGATCGCTGATAGCCCTGGTACTGGGCGTGCTGGCCGCAGCTTCTTGGGGTCTTGCAGTCCATAGGATAAGTCAGGGGGCTTCTCCCACGAGCGTGGATTCGTTGCTCTTGAGCTCTAATCGGTCGGGTCTAGCGATATGTGTAGATTCAAAGACCGCGGCTATAAGCGATGATGACCTTAGGCGCGACATCCAGGATGCCATGATGCAAGTTGAAGGCCCATCCACACTTCGTTAGCGCTGGATTGGCAGTAGCCGAACTCAGAATCGATATCAGCTGTCCAGGCCCAGCTAGAATACTTGATCCCAACTTCGACCTGGAGACCGGCATGATACCAGGTCAGTCCGATGTGGTGACAGAGCCTAGTCAATATAGGGTGTTCGTGTTCCTGGTTGAAAAGGAGGTGGTAGCAAAGGCCAATGGATATCGAGAATATCCACAGGAGACGTGGTGCCCACAGGGAGGCGATGCCTGTGGGGAGGTCACTACAGCTCTATACCTGACACCGGAGGATCTTACCTTGCCAGCGCGTCTGGAGAGATTGTTGACTCTAGCTGTGGGGTTGGATCCTGATCCCAGCACACCCAATCCTTTCAAGTAGGAGGTATAGTCATGAAGGCGCTTAGAATATGGACAGCATTGCTACTGGTGCTAGTCATGGCAGTGCCAGCACAGGCCAAAGAGCATAAAGACAA
>Ga0068696_100099_pt1 | contig 52825 bp, 50 predicted proteins | sample CeladaPassaB1F15_FD_62204 | JGI IMG/M metagenome (GOLD analysis project Ga0068696, IMG submission 62204) | Cellulose-adapted microbial communities from the Joint BioEnergy Institute, USA - Passage B1F15 | ecosystem: Engineered > Bioreactor > Continuous culture > Unclassified | place: USA, Joint...
TTCATGTAGAGCGTCCTCCTCTTAAGGGCAGTGAGTGTGTTACATTCCAAGACCCAGCATACAGGAGGCGCTCTTTCTTTTCAAACCGCAAATTCATTCACTACAGGAATGGCTCCTTTATATGTTTCAATCCCTTCAAGGTACGATCCAAACCGATGAACGAGGAATACCGGAAGCGGCTGAACGAGATTTTGTTTCAATCCCTTCAAGGTACGATCCAAACTCAGTCGGGGGATCTCCAGGTATTCATCGCCCAGATGTTTCAATCCCTTCAAGGTACGATCCAAACTCCTTCCTAAACCGAAAAAATCGGAAACTATACCAAGTTTCAATCCCTTCAAGGTACGATCCAAACAAAAATTGGGGATCTAATTCCGGTCTACCCGGAGATCCCGTTTCAATCCCTTCAAGGTACGATCCAAACCTACCGGCGCATCGGCGGCAAACGTGACGCTGGTCATGTTTCAATCCCTTCAAGGTACGATCCAAACCGTTACATCCGCAATGGCTTTAGCAAGATCAGTAAGAGGTTTCAATCCCTTCAAGGTACGATCCAAACCGGGCTGGTTCTGCTGGCAATCGGGCTTCTGACCGTCTGGTGTTTCAATCCCTTCAAGGTACGATCCAAACATCTTTGGTTGTTGTCGATTTGTTTACAATCACTTTTGTTTCAATCCCTTCAAGGTACGATCCAAACTCGTTCGCCTTTCTTCGAGAAACCGCTTTCTTCCGCTGTTTCAATCCCTTCAAGGTACGATCCAAACCCTTTTCCGATACGCTTTTCCAGCTCGCCGATGCCGCGGTTTCAATCCCTTCAAGGTACGATCCAAACGCGAATGCGTACCTGCCGTCGTCCGACCGGAAAAGTGCGGTTTCAATCCCTTCAAGGTACGATCCAAACAAGGTTGTTGGGCCGGAGACGCGCTGTGGCGTCTCCGGGTTTCAATCCCTTCAAGGTACGATCCAAACGCGGTGGCGGCGGCGATCGAGGCGGCCGAGGCGTGCGCGGTTTCAATCCCTTCAAGGTACGATCCAAACGCAGTAAAAACAGGGTACATCCCGTTACACAGTAGATGTTTCAATCCCTTCAAGGTACGATCCAAACTCTTGCCGAGCTTACCGCGCGCGCACTTGGAGCGCGGTTTCAATCCCTTCAAGGTACGATCCAAACGCCGCGGCCGGAGCTGACGGCGGCAATAGTCCAGCGCGCGGTTTCAATCCCTTCAAGGTACGATCCAAACACTTGTTGAAAAAATAAAGACAGTATGGTCGTATATTGTTTCAATCCCTTCAAGGTACGATCCAAACGTGCACCAAGCTTCCAACTGATCGTCCATGATCCAATTAGGTTTCAATCCCTTCAAGGTACGATCCAAACCGAGTAACCTGAAGCCTACGATGTAGGCACTGCAGAGAGTTTCAATCCCTTCAAGGTACGATCCAAACATACCCACAATAAAGTTTATTGGACAGAATATCCCGAGTTTCAATCCCTTCAAGGTACGATCCAAACAAATGTTGTAGCTATTGTAGGAGTTGCTTCGATGACTGTTTCAATCCCTTCAAGGTACGATCCAAACATGTCCTCATTCTCCTCAAGCCAGCGGACAAACGAAGGTTTCAATCCCTTCAAGGTACGATCCAAACTGCTGAAACAGGTCTGCGAAAGTCTTCGGCATGGTTTGTTTCAATCCCTTCAAGGTACGATCCAAACAGAAGGGCGAGGTTGAAATGGTGGCCGCTGTGGCGCTGTTTCAATCCCTTCAAGGTACGATCCAAACCACGTAGGAGTCGATCAGCGCATCGTGCGAATCGTCGTTTCAATCCCTTCAAGGTACGATCCAAACCACGATCGTCGTACAGACCAACATCGACGATCCTGGGTTTCAATCCCTTCAAGGTACGATCCAAACCGGACGATTTGGTCCGGGGCTTTTTCCGAATTTTGGATATGTTTCAATCCCTTCAAGGTACGATCCAAACGCCGGATGCGAACGTCGGAATCGTGACGGGTGCCGTGTTTCAATCCCTTCAAGGTACGATCCAAACTCAAAAAGTACGTCCATTATTCTTCATCCTCCCCATACCCGTTTCAATCCCTTCAAGGTACGATCCAAACTCGTTTTCCCGCCCCTGCAAACCTGAGCAGGTTTCAAACCCGTTTCAATCCCTTCAAGGTACGATCCAAACAAACCACTGGTTGGAAATGACAGAAGAAACAGTCCAGGTTTCAATCCCTTCAAGGTACGATCCAAACGACTTCATCCCTGTTGGTCGCCGAAACCGTCCGGGAACGTTTCAATCCCTTCAAGGTACGATCCAAACGTGCTGGCCGGCACGGTCACGCGGACCGAACGGCCATGTTTCAATCCCTTCAAGGTACGATCCAAACAGAACTTCAAGAACATGAACTGGGGCGACAAAATCGGTTTCAATCCCTTCAAGGTACGATCCAAACGGCGTAAATACAACTTCTACACGTGGGTTTTCACGGTCGACGTTTCAATCCCTTCAAGGTACGATCCAAACTGGGATGGGACACAGTGGATTTTATTGAATAATAATAGTTTCAATCCCTTCAAGGTACGATCCAAACACGACCAGATTACGACGAAACGGGGCGACGAGCATGGCAAAATGTTTCAATCCCTTCAAGGTACGATCCAAACAAGTGGAAACGGCGTTACTATGCGCCGTTATTGAAGTGGTGTTTCAATCCCTTCAAGGTACGATCCAAACGTAGCCGCCGCCGGGAGTATGATAGACCGTCGTGTTGCGGGTTTCAATCCCTTCAAGGTACGATCCAAACTTTCGCTGCGTGCGCGTGATCATCATGTTCATGGGTAAGGTTTCAATCCCTTCAAGGTACGATCCAAACTCCACAACAAGAGGGATGAGCCCTTCCATCCTCCGTGTTTCAATCCCTTCAAGGTACGATCCAAACCTTGTTTTAGTGTTCGATCTGGACGATCGGTGCGTTTACGTTTCAATCCCTTCAAGGTACGATCCAAACTTTCCTCATAGCCAAATACGCCCTATAGGCACAAAAAGTTTCAATCCCTTCAAGGTACGATCCAAACCCCGCTTCAGTTCAAAAATGCGCCAATCGGCCATGGGAGTTTCAATCCCTTCAAGGTACGATCCAAACGTATGCCCAATGCTGATATCTTGGGTCCAGTCGTCGGGGTGTTTCAATCCCTTCAAGGTACGATCCAAACCAACCTTTGCAAATACCCTTATATCAGCCGGACCATCGTTTCAATCCCTTCAAGGTACGATCCAAACACTTGGATAATTCGAGAAAACACATCTCCCTGCACGGTTTCAATCCCTTCAAGGTACGATCCAAACGGCGTCGTAAAAACACTAATGACGTCGGAAAAAACTCGTTTCAATCCCTTCAAGGTACGATCCAAACTCCTTATTCCTAAACTGTACTCCAAAGTAGGCCGAGTTTCAATCCCTTCAAGGTACGATCCAAACCAAGCTCAGGTAAATTATACTTTTCTTTGTAAGTCCGTTTCAATCCCTTCAAGGTACGATCCAAACTTTGCGTAATGATAATGATTCTCATTCTTAAATAATGTTTCAATCCCTTCAAGGTACGATCCAAACCCAAATCACAAGTCGACCAGTGATGGTGACATTTTGTTTCAATCCCTTCAAGGTACGATCCAAACCAAAAACAAGCGTCATATGTGGTGGCGGAGCCGACACGTTTCAATCCCTTCAAGGTACGATCCAAACGGAACGATGCGGGTTTGCCAAAGCAATGCAGAAACGGGTTTCAATCCCTTCAAGGTACGATCCAAACCGAACGATGACCGGCGACCTGGACGCGGATCCGGCCGCGTTTCAATCCCTTCAAGGTACGATCCAAACAAATCTACACGAGTCACGCGAGGATACTTCAGACCGGAGTTTCAATCCCTTCAAGGTACGATCCAAACCAAGAGCATCCCGAGAGCGCCAAGAGTTACAAAATACGAGTTTCAATCCCTTCAAGGTACGATCCAAACTGCGGCAACTTTGACCAATCACGAGAGTTAAACCAAGTTTCAATCCCTTCAAGGTACGATCCAAACGTCACGCTGGAAAGGAGCAGGTTGCCGTCGCCGTCTAGTTTCAATCCCTTCAAGGTACGATCCAAACAATCTGTCCGCTGTGCTGTGGCTGACTGGTCGGCCTCGTTTCAATCCCTTCAAGGTACGATCCAAACCGGGTCAACCGGAACGCTAAACGTCTCAACGATCGGCGTGTTTCAATCCCTTCAAGGTACGATCCAAACCATTTTTCAAAAGCGATTCGCGCAGGCGACGCGGTTTTGTTTCAATCCCTTCAAGGTACGATCCAAACCCGATTGCAGTCCAGCGTCTTGCAGCACCTGTTGCGCGTTTCAATCCCTTCAAGGTACGATCCAAACCAGACTTACGAAAACGAGACCGACAGGGTTTTTAACAGGTTTCAATCCCTTCAAGGTACGATCCAAACACCGAACGCCGCCTCGCGTATGCCAGAGCGACGTCGGTTTCAATCCCTTCAAGGTACGATCCAAACCATTCTGATACAATTGATTTTGAAACATTTAATTTTTGTTTCAATCCCTTCAAGGTACGATCCAAACGGATCGTTTAATTTTTCCAGCCACTCGCGAACGTCGTACGTTTCAATCCCTTCAAGGTACGATCCAAACTCCGTCACGAGATCGCGGATTTCGTCCGCGATCCCGGTTTCAATCCCTTCAAGGTACGATCCAAACCGAGCGACCGCGCGCGCTTCGTCTGGGACGCTCGACTGTTTCAATCCCTTCAAGGTACGATCCAAACCCGTGCGTGTATCCGCACGCGGCCGCCCACCTGAGGAGTTTCAATCCCTTCAAGGTACGATCCAAACCGGCGATAGAAACAAAATCAAGTATGTTCCCATCTTTGTTTCAATCCCTTCAAGATACGATCCAAACAGGGGGAACAGTGTTGGAAAACCTTTGCAATCGTCAGTTTCAATCCCTTCAAGGTACGATCCAAACGAAAAATATGGGAAAGGGAAATTTACAGAAAAAGGAAAAAGTTTCAATCCCTTCAAGGTACGATCCAAACCCAAACTTCGGCCTTCGCACTTCATATTTCGACATCGCGGCACCAAACCCTTCTGCCTTACATCAAAAAATTTCGATTCTCAATAAAAACGCTTTCAATAGCTTCAATCTCCTCATTGCTCGTTTTTTCTTCCTTTTTCTTTTCGTCGTCGGTCCCCGGGGGGTTGTGCGCGATGAACGATCGACGACAACCAACACAGGCAGCTTCTGACCGTTGCTTCCCGTCGGCAAACTCAAACGATAAATTCCTCCCCTCCCTTTTTCAGCCCGATTTCTTCCCGCGAGGAGTAGAGCCGCATACGGAACGTGTAGAGGACGACGGAATCTTCTTCCGGATCCATGATTCGTTTGAGTTCTTCCTTTAGTTTGACGTAATTCGCATCCGATATTTCGCCTTCAAATACGGAATTTTGGACCCAATGCAAATATTTCCGACAAGTTTTCAGCGCTTTGGCAACGCGTTTTTCGTTAAAATCGTATACAAGAATGACAAACATCTAAAAACATCACCTTCCTTTTACCCGAATCTTGAGGTCCCCGAAACACGGCCTCCGCGAGATTCACAGCGGTGTGGCAGCGACGACACTACCGCAGCGGTTGGTATTACCACAGTGACCGGTACGGCTCGTATTGTTTTTCCCCAAGCAGATGTTTTTGCAGTTTGTACAGTTCGAGCCGAATCAAACGGCGATAGGAGACCGATTTGCCGAGATGGCGGTGGCGGACGGTGGTCTGCATGCGTTTGTCGAGTTCTTCGACGAAGGTGCGCCGGCCGGCTTCGGTGAGCATGACGCCGCCGACGCGACGGTCGATGTCGTCTTTTTTGATCATGTTTTTGTTAATCAGGGTGAAGATGAGCCGGTCGACCATGATCGGCTTGAAAATTTCGGCGACGTCGAGGTTGAGGCTGAATCGCCGGAAGTTCGACGTGTGTAGGAAGCCGATGCGCGGATCGAGATACGTTTTGTAGATTTCGCTGAGCACGATTGTATAGCAGAGAGAATTGCCGAAGCTGATCAAGGCGTTAAGCCGGTTGAGGGGCGGATTTTTGGTCCGTTTTTCAAAAAGAAAGTCCGGGTTGCCGAGGATGACGTCGAAAGCGGCGTAATAGCGCTCGCGCGCGTGTCCTTCGACGGCCATCAGTTCAGCGATGCCGGCGCATTCGTCGATCGCGGCGGCGTCCTGTTCGAGCTGGGCGAGCGTTGCGCCGAGAAGGGCTTTTCCGGCTTTCCGAACGCCCATATCCTTGTCGCCGCCGATGTCCTTGTCGCGGTTGACGTCCGTGTCGCCGTCGGCGGCCGTTTCGTCGCCGGTGTCCTTGTGGCCCGCCCGGTTGTAATAATAGCGGAGGACTTGGGCCATCTGGCCGATCGCGCCGCGGACGAAGGCGGACGCCAGGCGCATCCGTTTGGCCGGATCGAGGTAGTGTTCGGCCTGGCGCACAAGGACGCAGCCAGCGTTCAGGTGTTCCCTCGGGTAAAAGGTTCCGACGTAGTAGCCGTAATAATTGAAAAAATGAAGGCAAATGTGTTTTTCTGACAAAAATTCGAGCAGTTTTTTCGAGACCTCTACCTCGCCGAAAACGTAGATGTCTTCGATGTTTTCGACGGGAAAATGTTTGGTTCTTTCCTCAGAAACGAAACAAAGGCTGTTGTCTTTGCGGCGGAGTTCGCCGCTGCGGAACAGGTAGAGCGATCGCTTCATCCTTCCTCCTCCGCCCAGCAATATTCGCGATAGGCGCACGGCCGGCAGAACGGGATTTTGACAGGAGGCGGCGGCGCGGGCATGGCGGCGATGCGGCGAATGTCGTCGATCGCGCGTGCAAGCGTCTGTTCCGCCTCCGGGGTCAGTTCGACGGGCTCGCGGCGTTTTTCTTCGGAAAAGACGAGTTCGCCGCGGGCGCGTACGCCGAGTTGTTTGAGAATCCACAGGTAGTAGAGCAGCTGATGCCGGGCGCTTTCGCGGAATTTGGCCGATTTTTTGATTTCTTCGACGACGAGTTCGTCGCCGACGCGCTTGAGCCGGTCCATGCGGACGGGGTCGATGTCGACGTCTTTTTGGCCGCGGCCGTGGCGATATTCGTGCAGGAACCGGCCGATCTCGATGTTGTCGTCTTCGTGGTCGGGCTCGATGCGGTGCAGCATGAGCCAGCACTGGCGGCGGCAAATGAAATAGTACCAGATGTCGGTGCCGGTGACGGCGGGTACGGGTTCGTCCATGGGAGTGGCCTCGCTTTCGCCAATGGAGATCGCGTCGCACCGGGCCTCCTCGAACCGGGCCGCATCAGATGATCCAGACGTCGTCGCCGCTTACGTCGGCGACACGGGTGAAGCCGATCTCGTCGCTGTAGGCATCCGGATCGGACAAGAGCGGGATGCGGTGTTGCAAATAATCGTTTTTCCATTCGACGGCGAACCGAACCGGAATGTTCAGAATGTAGTAGTTCGCCAGAACCATGAACTGTTTGCGTTCACCGAAATCGCGCCCTTCCCAGTAACGGCGGTCGACCATGCATTCGTAAATCTGATGCGGATCGCGCATGCCGAATCGCTCGGCAAGCTGAAGAAACGTTCTCGGCAAAAACGGTTCGTCTCTTTTCGGATAACGCCACGGAACGAACAGCGGCAGCCGGAAATCGTCGCTCTCGAATGGTTCATACCCGCCGAGCCGCGTCCAATAACCGCTCGCCGCATCCATGATCGCGGCTTTGCACGCTTCCCGCGAATCTTCGCGGAACATCCTTTCGTAAAAGATTCGGGCGAGCTCTTCGAATTCCGGCTCGGGCCATTCGGCGCCGTTTTCCAGCAGTTCGTCGGTCAAACCGGTCAAGGCGCTTTCGTAGATCGGATGCCGCGTATCCCGCTTACCGCCGCGCAAGAAACGCACGATCGACAGCGTTCCGCCGCCGCGGATCTCGAAATGCCGGTTGATCCGGCCGCCGGTCTGCACATAGGCGGGCAAAATCGACGCAGCTCGTACGCCGTGTTGGAAGCTCACGTCGACGCCGGCTTCGAGCACCTGGGTGGAAACGGCGATCTGCGGCGGCAAGCGGCATCGGTCCCCGTTTTGGCTTAGACATTTCAGCAGCGATTCAAGACGTGAGATTTTTACTTTTTTATGCAAAGGCACCATCAGGCCGTGAAGCAGGTGAAGCTCATGCGGTGTACTGGCTTTCTTCATCTGGTCGTAAACCAAACAGGCGTCGCGGATCGTGTTCAGAATGACGACCTGCGTGCGTTCCTCGCGGCCGAGCACCCATTCGGCAAGTTCGCGCTCGTCCATCGTCCGGTCGATCTTTTGCGCCGTGTAGCGAATCTTCCGGTCGTCGGGACTGGGCCGGAAGACAAGCGGAAAAGGTTTTTCTTCCTCCAGACCGTATTGGAAAGGCGGCATCGTCGCCGACAGGAAAATGACGCGCAGATTGTTTTGCCTGGCGAGACTTTTTAAACCGACGAGAAATAAGTTCCATCCCCGGTTTTCGAAAATTTGCGGCTCGTCGATCAAAAGAACGGCGTCACGCAAATAGAAACGCCGAAGCGTGTCCTGCGCCCGACGCGGAAAAACGGCACGCGCAAGCTGCGGGAAACTGGTACAGACGATTTCGTGCGCCCACGATTCGGCAGCCAGCATTCGGGCTGAAGCGCGCTCGATCGAGTCGTCGAAGCGGTCGTCTGTCCAGTCGCTTCTATGCACGTGGCGGCTGTCCCGGGATCGGCGATCACCGTCTTGGTCGACATCATCGGCCCGTTTTGCTAATTCTTTGTCCCAGACGGCGAGCGAATGATGTTCGACGGGCCGCATGCCGAGATCATCGCGAAGGACGTTGCTGTTTTGCTCCAAAACAGATAGGTACGGAGCGGCGTAAATGATTTTGCTGAGCCCGTTTCGCTTACAAAGCAGGGCAGCGAGCAGAAAAGAAACGACCGTCTTGCCGTAACCGGTCGGCATCTCGAGCGCGAAAAACTGGCAGTCGGCCCCAGCCCCGTCGAATGCGCGCACGATCGCCGCCATCGCCTCGGCGCGCACGTCGCTGAACGGGCTATCGCGCCGCGCCTCGCAAAACCGGCGAATAGCATCCAGCAGGCCGTCGACGCTGGTGTCGTCGAATCGGGCGTCCGGCGTCGGCGTGATATCGAACCGGTCGGCCGCGATCAGAGCGGAGGTCAAAAATCGCCATTCATCGAGTTCATCCATCAAGACGGAATATTCCGCATCGCTGCGGCCTTTGCGCAGCGACTTGTTCACCTCATCGAAACGTTGCCGGACAAGCGAACACCACGACCGGAACCGATCAGGAGCAAGTCGAACATGCGTCAGTTCCGGAAAAAGCAGATGGACCAGTTCGGTAACGCCGTCCAAGTCCATCCGCTCCCACTCGCCCAGCTTCCATTGCTGGATCCATCTATCTTCGACCGCGTCTTTCAGCAAGCCGTGATGATCGGCTATGTCGCGGACGAGCCAGAGCCAGCGCCGCTGGTTTCGTTTCCAAGCGTCAAGCTTGTCTAAAAGCTCGATGCCGAGTGCGGCGAACAGGAAGGCCGCCGCCGGCGCGTGGGCGGGACCGCGCTGTCGCCGACCTTCTGCGTATTCCTGCCATTCCGGGTGGCATTTCGGGACGTCGTGGCAAAACCCGGCCAGCTCCCCGAGCCGGACGAGCGCGTGATCGGCGCCGAGGACGGGATGTGCGGCGATCACGCGCTGCATCGTCTCAGATGCGTGGATCAGGTGGTCCGGAAGCGGATACGTGCGCCCGTCTTCCGGCGGCCGGGCGATGCATTCGGAAAACGGCTTCAGAATAGGCACACCGCTTCACCTTCAACGAGGGCGATGCGGATTCGGCCTTCGGAATCGAGCGCAGGATAAAACCTTATCGGCCGGCACGCTGTTTCATAAATGAAGTCGATCGAACGCTCGAACGTCCGGTTCCCCTTATATTCATGAAGAAAACCGCCAGCACGACCGAACCGCCGATCCGGGTCCATTACAAGTTCCCGGATCGACGCCACGGGCACTATGCTGCGCGACGTCAGCGGTTCTGATGTCTCGGTTTCCAACCACTCGACATCCTCGTACACCTTATATAATTCCGGCTTCGTCAACGCATAGGCGACGCCGAGGAACGTCGGGTAGACCGATTGATCCTGTTGCAAACGCTCGATCAGGCGGGACGTGTATTCGGTCCCGGCGTAATAGATGCGATAGGAGGGTTCGACTAGTAGCTCGATCGTCGTCGGTCGGTTGAACGAAGGCCCGCTTTCTTTGCCGAGCATCGACATCTGTTGGGCGACCGTGCGCACCGGCTTAAGCAGACGAATACCGACTTTGTCCGACGTAACGAAATCTTCGATGCCGAGAATCGCGCCGACGATTCCTTTTGCCGCCGTCGGCGTGATGAACGGATACGTCAGATGCGTCGCCGTCGTATCGGGCCTTCGAAAATGGGCGATACTCCCTCGGATATCGAACGCCACCATGTCCATGTCCGACACCACGTCACCAGAGCGGTTGCAGATAAGGCGCCACATCTCCTGCTACCCTGACGTTCGGCTGGCACCAAATGCGGCAACGGGCAATCTTGTCCTGCCGCTGCCGAATCACGTCGAGCAGCTTCGTCAGGTCGATCCGGATGTCGTTCACGGACGAAGGACGATTCGCCGGGCTGCGCCACGCCTCTTTGTCGGGTTCGAGGCTTACGTATTCTTCGAGATAACCGATGCGATAGAACGGATCATGATACTCGACGTGCACGAGCACGAGCGGCTGCTGCTGACCGCGGCCGCGTGCCTGGCGGAACTGAGTACCCTGCCAGAGCGCCTTGAGGAGCAGCTCCTGGTCTTCCTCGGTCATGCCGGTCTGTTCGGCGTTTTTTGCGTTGATGACGCCCGGCATCACGAAGACCGCGAACGGGACGATGTAGGTCGTCCAGATCGTGCCCTGGGTTTTGCCTTCTTCTTTGCCTTCCTGGGTCTGCTTCGATTCTTCACTGGGCATGACGACCGTACCCTGGACGTAATGCGAATCGACGGGATGCATCGAATGCGCCCAACCGAACTGGACCGGTCCGGTTAAATGGAAGTTTTCATTTTTGACCGAATACACGATACCGAATACGCGGGCGTCGAAACTATGTTCCAGCAACACCGACTTCATACTGTCGGCATTCGTTTTGCCGACGGACGAGGCGATGTAATCAGCCAGCCCTTTTCTGCCCAGCAGATTACCCTTTTCATTCATGCGCTGCTGAACGAAGATGAAATTCCGCCGGTTTGCCCCACCGTCGGGTTCGGCCTGTAACACATAGTCGCGGACGTCGCGTTTAATGCTGACGTCGCTCAGCGAAATGCGGCCGTCTTCTTCGGGAAAAAGCCTTCTCGCATCGCTGTCGTTGAGCGGATCGCGATTCGGAATGCCGTCCTTGACCGACTTGATGAACAGAAGCTCTCCGCTGCGCACGCTCATGCCGATTCTTCTCCTTTCGTGGACTCCTCTTTCTTCGGATTTTTGTACAAAAGGTATCCCGCCCAAAACATATTAAGAAACTCGTAAAATTTTTCAGTCAGCCAATTTTCTTGCCGGGCGCGGTCGAACGCAAGACAGACGACGGCGTAGTTGGGGTCGAACATTTTTCCAGGATTGAACGACCATTTGATCGCGAGTTCCTTGCAACGAAGAACGCCGTCTTTCCAAATCATGTCTGGCGTCAGTTTGTTGCCGAACTGCAACACCCTCGACTTAAGAAAATCTTTCTCCGTCTTGGCCCAGAACGCGTTATGAAACTGCCTCATCAGAAGTCCCGTCACAAATCCGAGCTTTTCGGGGCTGTCGAGATCTTCCTCACGCAGTTCACCGTCGTGATACTTTCGCATCAATTCATCCCATTGGCTCAACAGGTCTTCACCCTTTCCGGTTTCGTTTCGGATCGATTCATTGTACATGTCCAAGAAAGAAAGGAAGATGACGAGAAACGTCAGTTCCTTCTTCATACCCCATGTATCCTCTTTTTTGGCTAGCTCTGTCAGCTTGGCTGCCGTCGCCCGGACGATGCGGTCGGCGTATAACTGCCGGCCGTGCAGGGCGTCGCGGAGCGCCGACCAGACGTATCCCGGCCCGTACGCGTTGCCGAACAGCGTCAAAAGATTTTCGTACCGATACGAGATTTCCCCCGACGCTTCGAATTTGCTCTGAACCTCCGGTACGACCGCATCTTTCAATTCGCGGACGATGAGATCGAGCTTCCGAGCCACGCTAGGGATGACGTCTTCGATGAGAGCGCGGATATGGACGTCACCGCGGGAAAGTTCGCCCGAATAATAAAGAAGAACAAGCCTGAACTCGTCGGGATCTGCGCTTTCGGGAAACTCGATATCCAGCTCAATCCCCCCGATCGTCGAAAGATGAAGATCGGCAGGGCGGCCACGCACTTCCTGTTCCCGGAGCATCGACTCGATCATGTTGAACGAAATTTCGTAACCCCGATCAAGCAGCGGCACAATCATCGGCGCGCCGTAAATCCGTTCAAAATTTCCCTTATCTGGGCGCGACCGGGCTTCTGCATTGGTAATCGGCGAGAAAATTTCTTTTAGAACGGCGTTCGACAAAGGCCGCGTCAATTGTTTGATCAGCTGCGCGCCGTTTAAGAACGCCTCGTAGCTCTTTCGGTCGATTTTGACGCCCTTCGTCCATTCGTTGTCTTTCCAATAGATGGACTTCGGCAAATCCCACGTCGGCGACAGCCAAAGCCAGGAACGGTTGTACACCGCCACAACCTCGTCGCTTTTGCGGTTCGTAAATGTAGATATCGCATGCTTTTCCCGGCCGAGCTCGGACGCTTCGAGAAACCTTGCTTCCGAAACGAGTTGCAGGGCGATATCGCCTTTCAAGTGCAAATGTTTTCCTGGTTCCAGCATGCTTTCGCCGATCCAGAGATGTTCTCCCGTTTCGTCGCGACGTCCCCCGTATGCAAACACATCGAGCCTTGGATCGAAAATCATTAGAATGCCGAGACGCTTATCACCGCTCGGTTTGCGGGCAACTTCGGCACTCATAGCCTGAGAAACGATCGCTGCGAATTGGACGCGCTCATGTTCAGAAGCCGACCGATACGAAACAGTGGATCTAAGCCGAGGCAATAAAAAACTATTTGCGAATTCCAAGGGGTCGCCGAGCCACTGGAAATGCCGGTCGAACATCAGGTAGCACGGAAAGGGGTAAATGCCTTGGGCGAGTAATGGATTGCCTCCGCTTGGGTAGACAACCGGAAATGCAACCACAGCGCGTGTATCAACGTGAAATTCTTTTTTCTTTCCTCTGCCTTCCGATGCATAGTTACCGACCGGTTTACACGAGACGGCGACACGGCCGTCGGAGGGAGAGTATTCTGCTATGAATACATTCTGAAAAAAATTTTTAGTATTATCCGCATGTACGTCCGTCAGCAACGCAAGTTTCTGACGTGACGTCCAGCTTCCGGCTAGAACTGCCCGGCCGACATGAATCAACGATTCGGTGAGCAAACGATCACCCCGTTTTCTGAAAGGATTTCGAGGATAGAGGGGTGTTTAATGATTGGGTTGATTTTTCTAAATTACTGTAGTATAATGACATCTGATCAGCAATCACATTAAACACCCCTTTGATCCGGAAATTAAGCATCGATTTCCGGATCACTTTGTTCGGAAAGCATTATTGGATGAATAGGAAATATATAGACCTGTTCATAAGATTCATATCGATATTTTTCAACATCATATCCGTCCGATGTTTCACGGATAATCTGTTGACGTGTGATTTTAGAATATTCAATCATCATTTTCCGTTCCACCTCACCCTTTAGTGATTTCGCAAAAATGCCTTCATCCCAAAAATGCAACCGACGACTGCATTAAAAAGCAGTGGGCAGTTGAAAAAATTCTCGGATTCACGCATGCTTTTCGGTTGCAGCCACCCCCTACATTCACTTGTGGGAATATTATACCATTACGAGCCGAGACTTGTCAAGACTCCCTGCTAACCTTAGCAGTAATTTTTTTTGTGCTAATACGAAAAACACTATCCCCCCTTTTGAATCCCTTCGAGGTACGATACATCTCTTACCCTCACCTGCTAACCTCAGCAGATTTCAAACCCTTCTAGGTACCCTCTTGACTCTCACAATTTAATTTAACCCAGCAACCACTCTTTGTCAATTCACGGCGACTCCCAAAATAATAAGTTTTATCCCCCCACCTCACGCACCAACCCGAACCCCGACGAATTCTTTCCCCCAAGCCCGGCGTCGATCGCCGTCTGGATCAACCGCACATCGCCTTCCAGCCGGAACCGCCCCGTATATCCTTCGATAATCGTATCTTTATAAATCACCACCTGCTTGCGCGGCCGGCCGACGGGCGTCACGCGGATCGGACCGAACTCCGTCTCCTCGCCGTACAACAGCTTCGCCTTGCGCACGAGATTGTCGGCGACGATGCGCTGAAAATCCGTCTCCTGCGGCTGAAAATACGCCGTGAACTTCCGCCCGTCCGACCGGTACATCGTCGAGTAGGCGACAACGGGCGACAGCGCCTCTACCTCGACCGAGGCGCTCTCGACGCGCGGCGCATCCAGCTCCACCGCCGCCACGCGCAGAAGCTGCTTCCCCAACCGCACGCCTTCGCGCAAAAGCAGCCGCCCCGTTTCACGAATAAACCGTTCGACGGGAGAAGCGACGATCAAACGGACGGGATTGCGGAATCGGAGCGTCTTCGTCTCCGCGATATATTCGCTGTCGCCGAGCAACCGGGAAAACGCGAACAGCGCGAATCGCCGGCCGTCGGACACAAAACCCTGATTGTGGAGAAACTCGCCGAACTCCGGGGTCAGATTGCGGTACAGCGCGCCCTGCACCAGACCGTTGTAATGCACGGGGACGTCCCACGCTGACGATTCACTTTCCAGAACGAGCGTCAAATGCATGCGGACCCTCCGAACCCTCCTTTCCTGGGACATCCGGCGACGGAGACATCCGGTTCCCGCACAACATCTCTCCTGTCGTTACCATTCGACAACAATCGCGATTTTCCTTCTCGATCCGGAAAAATTTTCACCGAGACTTTCCTGATTCTTCCATCCACTTCGACAGAACCTCGTCAATTCCTTCCGAACGGGCTTTTTCCAATAAATACGCCGTGTCGACCTTATCGCGGTGCAGAAGCAGCAAACGCCGCCCCCACTCGCAATCCGACAATGATTTCCAATGCACGCATGCCCGCAGCCGGTCCAAAACGATGTCTTCGATTCCGATCACATAAACGTGACCTTTTTCAAGCCGAAGCTTGACGACCCGGTCGGGATCCGCGTCCTCAAGAAAATCACCGGGAATCTCGACGCCGACGCCGAGCTGTTCATGAAACCAATGGCGGCCCCATTTGACGAAGCCGAGGCCGGTCAGACACCGGTCGACCAACTGCCGCTCGAAAAAAACAAGATCGATGTCGGAGGTGGTGTAATCGCCCCGTGTATAGATTTCCACCGCCAGTCCGCCCACAATGATCGGATAGGCCCCATTGCGCTCCGTGAGTTCCGTCAAAATGGAACATACTTCTAACATTACTTCAAGTTTATTGGATTTTCCTATTATCTTTTCCAATCGATCTCGCGCCGCTTCAAGGTTCATAATACCACTCGTTTCGGCTGAAAATGACGATTTTGCCCGACCGCTCGGCTTCCCGCCATTTTTCCAGACAAATGCGGTCCAGCAGCGCCTGTTCCTCCGGATCGCGCGGACGGGTCCGCAGCCGGCGTCCCGGCGGCCGGTCGGCCAGCAGCCGCCGCTCGACCTCGGCTTTGCGTTCGTCGATCTCCCGCGCCAGTCGTTCGTAGTCCCATTCGCGCACGGCGGTTCACCCGACGTTTTCAAACGGATTTGTTTTCATTTTATACCTGGCGCCGCAAACCAAGCAACGACAAACGGGAAAAACCGGCCCTGGCCCGTCCCGGTCGCAAGATGTCCCCAGGCAGCGCACGTGCAATTTCCCAACCGATTGATCAATGTCCGCCCTTCCGTCCCGCGGCGTCGGCTGGAATCCGAACCGTCCTCCTCAAGAACGGTCCGCCCTCCTCACCCCACCCGCATACCTTGATTTATGGAGACGCTATGTTTTCACCGGGAAGGAGGAACGCCATGGCCGCCGCCGGTTCGGACGACCTGAAGGCGCTCGAACGCGCGATCGCCGAAATCATGGAAGTCGCGCGCGGATTCGGCCTCGATTTTTACGAGATGCGTTTCGAGATTTGCCCCGCCGACGTGCTGTACACGTTCGGCGCGTACGGCATGCCGACGCGTTTTTCACACTGGAGTTTCGGAAAAATGTTCCATAAGATGAAAATCCATTACGATTACGGCCTCAGCAAAATGTACGAACTGGTCGTCAACTCCGATCCGTGCTACGCGTTTCTTCTCGAAGGCAACTCCCTCGTGCAGAACAAAATGATCGTCGCGCACGTTTTGGCGCATTGCGACTTTTTCAAGAACAACGCACACTTTGCGCGCACTAACCGCGACATGATCAAGAGCATGTCCGCCACGGCCGAACGCATCCGGCACTACGAAATGAAACACGGTTCGCTCGCCGTCGAACGGTTTCTCGACGCGGCGCTCGCCGTCCAGGAACATGTCGAGCCGCGGCCGCTCGTCCCGGCCCGGGACGGACACAGTCGCAGCGGCAGCGGGAAAAACGCCGGCCGTTCCGCCGGCTGCGGCGGCCGCCGGAAATCGGGATATGAAGACCTCTGGGATCTGGACCGACGCCTGTCCTCACATTCGTCGGGACGCTCCGGACCGCACGGCGCAGCCGGGTCGGCCGGCGCTTCCGGCAGATCGAACGGCGACGCAGCCGACGGACCGGACGGCGCCGGGCCCGGCGACGGCCCTCGCCGGCGGCTGCCTCCCGAACCGGAAAAAGACCTGCTGCTGTTTCTGCAGCGGCATTCGCCGGTGCTCGAAGACTGGCAGCGCGACGTCCTCGGCGCCCTTCGCGACGAAATGCTTTATTTCTGGCCGCAGCTCGAAACCAAAATCATGAACGAGGGCTGGGCGACGTACTGGCATTTGCGCATCATGCGCGAGCTCGACCTGACTGAAGCCGAGACGGTCGAATTCGCGAAACTGCACGCGGCGGTGACGGCGCCGACGCCGTTTCACCCGAACCCGTATCTGCTCGGCTGGAAAATGTTTGAGGACATCGAGCGGCGATGGAACGAACCAACGGCCGAAGAGAGGCAAAAGTTCGGCCGCCGACCCGGACAGGGGCGAGAAAAAATGTTTGAAGTGCGCCAGACGGAGACGGATCTGTCGTTTCTGCGGAATTATCTGACGAAGGAGCTGGTCGAAGCGCTCGACCTGTACGTGTTTGAACGCAAAGGGCCGAACTGGACGGTCACGGAGAAATCGTGGGAATCCGTTCGCGACCGTCTCGTCGCATCGCGCATCAACGGCGGTTTTCCTTACCTCGTCGTCGTCGACGGCGATTACGGCCGGAGCGGCGAACTTTATATCCGGCACGCGTACGAAGGCGTCGAACTGGATCTCAAACATTTGGAAAAAACGCTTCCCTACGTCTATCGCCTCTGGGGCAAAACCGTGCATTTGGAAACAGTGGTGGAAAACAAGGGCATCGTGTTTTCTTTCGACGGGCAAAAACATACCCGGCGACTCGTCGAGTCGACGTAATTGTAAAGCTTGATCTATCCTATTTTGGGTATTGCGTTACCATATTTTTTGATCTAGAATATATCGGAGGTGCTTCTCATGAAAATCATGGAGCCCAAAAATATTTTATTTAATCTGTTCTCCTCTTTTCTCCTCTCCGTGGTCGTTTTGTATGTCGTCACAAAGAAAATCATCCTTTTATATCCTTTCCTTGGAGTTACTTTTCTTGGGGGTTTATATACAATTATCTTCTTTATTTCGAAAATTATTAAAAAAATACTTTAATTACCTTCCCCACCACAACAGTCGATCACGGACTCGGGCGGCGACGGCTCGTCCGTCTCCGCCTCCCGTCGCCTCAAGCGAGTCCGGCGGCGACGAGTTTCCAAAGCCGGGCCTCCAGCGACCTCCGGACCGATTCCGCCAATGCTTCGGCCTCCAGCAGCGTTCGAATCGCGTCTGCGTCTTCCCGCCGCCGGAACAACACCTCGCCGGCGAACGCGACGGTAATCCCGGATCGGCCGCGGCGTTCGAGCCGCATCATGTCTTCCGGCGCGACAATCCCCTCTTCGAGCACCCGCATATAAAAGCCGGTATAACCGGTCCGTTCGACAAGAAGCGGCAGGTCGGATCTGCCGAAGCGATCGCCGAGTTTGTAACACGGTCGACGCGGCTGGCTGATCTGCACGAGCGCCGAGCCGAGCCGGAACACGTCGCCGATGCGGACGTCTTCTTCCCGCAGATCGGCGACGGTGACGTTTTCCCCAAACGCCCCGAACGGAAGCGTCATGCCGAGCTCCCGCTCCCAGTACGGATAATGCGCGTGAGAATAAACGCAGACCGCCTTGTCGGGGCCGCCGTGGTTTTCGGTATCCGCCTGTTCGTCGCCGTCGAAGCCGAGCTCGGACAGACGGACGGGACCGGAAACCGGCCGTTTGCCGATCGCCGTCCGATACGTTTCGCCGCCGCGGACGACTTCCATCGCGCGCCCGACGTTGACCGACAGCACGCGATACTCGACGCCGCACACGGTCAAATGCCTTCCCCCCAGCCGGCGGTCCGGCCGGCATAAGCGGCCTTGTTGCGCTCGATCTGGGCGATGTGCCGGTCGACGTGGGCGGTGAATTTTTCGACCATCTCGCGCACCGTCACCGGCTGCCCGGCCCGGTCTCCCGTCCGGTCCCAGTCGGCGGCCGCCAGCTTGCGCAGCCGGCCTGCCGTCCGCCTGCGCAGCGCCTCGAACAATGCCAGCTCTTCCTCCAGATCGGCGTCGCGATACGACAGCCGGTTCGCCCAGGCATCCTGGTCGAACGGCACGATCGGCGGCCGCTGTTCGGCGATCGTCTGATACAGCCTTTGCGCGACGACGATTTCCGTGTCGACGAGATGGACGACGACTTCGAGAATGCTCCACTTCTCCGGCGCCGGCTTGAAGCGCAGCAGCTCGTCCGACACGCCGGCGACGGCGGCCCGCAACCGGGCGGGGCCTTGCTCGAACGCTTCGATCAAGGTTTGCATCGGCATCCCTCCGCATCGGAATTCGGAGTCGACATCCGGTTAAACGCAGTTTACCACATTCCTCCGGAGTCGACAATACATGCAACCGCTCGCCTCGCTTGCCGGGCCTCCCGCCGAGCCTTTGGAGACATACCGGGTTTGATCGCCGGTCATCCCCCGTCGCCCTCCGCCGAGCCGGCGCACACCTTCGCGACTTCCCGGCGGACGACCGGCGCCACTTTCGTGCCGAGCAATTCGATGGCGCGCAAAACTTTGCGATGCGGCAGCGTACCGACGGTCAATTGCAGCAGGAAACGGTCGTGACCGAAACGTTCGTGCTGGTACAAAATTTTCTCGATCACCTGCTCGGGACTTCCGACGAAATCGGCGCCGCGCAACGACCGCGACAACTCGAACCGTTCCCGCGAAAGCGGCGGCCAGCCGCGCTCGCGGCCGAGCTTGTCCATGACCGCCTTGAACGCGGGGAAGGCGATGTCCGCGGCCTCCTGCGACGTGTCGGCAAGAAAACCGTGCGAGTTGATGCCGAGCTTCGGCGTCGGATGTCCGGCTCGCTCCGCCGCAGCGCGGAATAAGCGGACGATCGGGACGAACCGCTCAGGTATCCCTCCGATAATCGCCAACGCCATCGGCAGCCCGAGCACCCCCGCGCGCACGGCCGACTCAGGCGTACCGCCGGATGCGATCCAGACGGGAATCGGCTGCTGCAACGGCCGAGGATAAACGCCGCGACCGTCGATCGCCGGCCGGAACCGTCCGGACCACGTCACCGTTTCGGATTCGCGCAATTTCAGCAACAAATCGAGCTTTTCCTCAAACAGCGCGTCATAATCGTCCAGATCGCAGCCGAACAACGGAAACGACTCGATGAACGACCCGCGGCCCACCATGATTTCCGCGCGCCCGCCTGAAATCAGATCGAGTGTCGCAAACTGCTGGAATACGCGCACCGGATCGTCGGAGCTGAGCACATTGACAGCGCTGGTCAGCCGGATGCGCCTCGTCCGTGCGGCCGCGGCCGCAAGCACGACGGCAGGAGCCGACACGACATAATCCGGCCGGTGATGCTCCCCGATGCCGAACACGTCGAGCCCGACCTGATCGGCCAGCTCGATCTCCTCCAGCAACCGGCGGATGCGTTCGGCCGGCTCGATCAACTTTCCGGTCTCGGGATCGACGGTCCGCTCGCCGAACGAATAAATGCCGATTTCCATCGCACATCCCCCTTTCGCCGTTATCATGATCCTATCACAAAAATCCGTCTTCTGCCGAACATTCGCCGAACCGCAGAAGCTCACTCCTTGCGGCCGGAAAGGATGGATTCCGCACCCGCCGTGTTGTATCATACCCATAGCGGTATCAAACGCTGAAAAATTCACCGCATGAAAGGACGAATCCGCCGTGACGCACGACGAACGCATCGTCAAACGCCTCCGGCGCGCCGAAGGTCAAATCCGCGGTGTTCTGCGAATGATCGAGCAGGGCCGACCGTGCCGGGACGTCGTCGCGCAGCTTTGCGCCGTACGCAACGCCGTCGACCGCGCGATCGCGCATATCGTCGCCGTCAACCTGGAACAATGCGTCCGCAGCGAACAGGAACGGGGGCAAAGTTCCGAGACGGCTGTCCGCCAAGCGATCGAGCTGCTCGTCAAAAGCAGGTAAGCGCGCCGTTTTCCCGCGCTCCGAGCGTCCGTTGCCGCCGACGCCGCGGTCCGCATTCGGCCGAAAATTGTTCTATAACAGATATTGATTTTTGCAAACTGTATAATTACAATGGAACTGAGAGCCGCGACGAGGAGGGCGCGCGATGAAACTCGTTCCGCCGTCGGTCTTTTTCCTGATGCTGCCGCCCAAACAATGCGAGCGATGCCACGCGGAAATCGATGCGTCCGATGAAATGTCGGACTGCTACCGCTTGCTTTGCCCGGCCTGTCTGAGCAAAAGCGGCGTCGGCCCGATCCGCGTCGGCGCATAAGCCCAGGCGGTCGCCCAGCGCGGCCGAAATCTCCGTCCGTTTCCCGACCGGCACAGAGAGCCGGTCCTTTTTTTTGTGTTATAATGGGGACCGACAGCAACGGAAGACCGAACACCGACGAAACAGGAGCGAGAGAAACAGATATGTCCGGACGAAATATGTTTTGCCGCCGGACGGCCGAATGGGTGCTCGCCGCGGCCGTCTTCCTGCTTCCGGGATGCGCGGGCGCCCCGGATGAACCGCGCAGCGCAGACGCTGCGCATACGACGTCTCCGGCGCCTACGGAATCGCTGAAGCCGTCCGGACTGCAGACGGCCGTCCCGTCGTCCGCCGGCTCTTCCGTATCCGTCACCCCGCCGTCTGCAGGCGGATTCGCGTCGGCGACGCCGGACGAAGGCGGCCGTGCATCCCCGTTTCCGGCCGATGCGGACGAAAAAAACCGCGACGACAGCATCGCCGTCGTCGCAGACGCAGACGATCCTCTCGTGCTCGTCAACAAGACGCGTAAACTGCCCGACGGTTACCGGCCGCCGGATCTCGTTCAGCCGGACGTGCCGTTTGTGCCGACCGCCCCGGCCGAGCGCCGGCTGATGCGCCGGGAAGCGGCGAGAGCGCTCGAAGAGTTGTTCGCCGCAGCTGGACGCGCGGGACTGGACCTGAAAGCGGTGTCCGGTTTCCGCTCATACGAGACGCAAGCCGCTCTGTACGCCTATTATGTCCGGACAGAAGGCGAACAACACGCTTCGCAATTCAGCGCGCGGCCAGGACACAGCGAACATCAGACCGGCCTGGCGATGGACGTCTCGTCCGGTGCTGTCGGCTACGCGCTCGAACCATCGTTCGCGGACACGAAAGAAGGCCGCTGGCTCGCGGCCCATGCTGCGGAATTCGGGTTTATTATCCGCTATCCGAAGGGAAAAGAAGCGATGACCGGCTACGCGTACGAACCGTGGCACATCCGTTACGTCGGCCGCGACGCCGCGCGGGCCATCGCCGCAAGCGGCCTGACGCTGGAAGAATACGTCGCGCTGACGATGGCGGCGGCCGGCGCGCGATGAAACCGTCGTATCCGCACGCAGCCCGTCATGTTTTCGTGCGGCCTACCGGTTCAGCAAACTGCCGACGTAACGCAACAGCTCGTTCGCACACACCGGGCAGTAGCCGTGCTCGTCGATCAGCCGACGCGTCACCTCGTTGATTTTCTTGAGCTGGTTTTCGTCCGGCGTTTTCGTCGACGTCGTGATTTTGACGACGTCTTTGAGATCAGCGAACAGCTTTTTTTCTATCGCTTCGCGCAGCCGCTCGTGGCCGGTGTAATCGAACGTCTTGCCCTTGCGTGCGTAGGCCGACATCCGGATCAAAATCTCCTCGCGGAACGCCTTTTTTGCGTTTTCCGACACGCCGATCTGCTCCTCGATCGACCGCATTAACCTCTCGTCGGGGTCGAGCTCGTCGCCCGTCAGCGGATCTCGGATTTTCGTCCAGTTGCAGTAGGCCTCGATGTTGTCGAGATAATTTTCGAACAACGCTTTAGCCGACTCCTCAAATGAGTAAACGAACGCTTTCTGGATTTCCTTTTTCGCCAGCTCGTCGTATTCCTGGCGGGCGATCGCGATGAAGTTCAGATATTTTTCCCGTTCCTCCTTCGTGATCGACGGATGTTGGTCGAACCCTTCTTTAAGCGAACGCAGGACGTCGAGCGCGTTGATGCACGTCAAGCCGTGGCGGATGAGCGCGCTGGAGATCCGGTTGATGACGTAGCGCGGATCGACGCCGCTCATGCCTTCCTCGGCGTATTCGTTTTCCAGTTCTCTCAGATCGGCTTCCTTGAACCCCTCGACGGATTCGCCGTCGTACATTTTCATTTTTTTGAGCAGATCCATGCCGTGTTTTTTCGGCTCTTTCAGCCGTGTGAGGACGGAAAAGACGGCCGCCGTGCGAAGCGCATGCGGCGCGATGTGCACGTGCCGAAGATCGCTTTGGCGGATGAGCTTCGCATAAATTTTTTCTTCGTCCGACACGCGCAGGTTATAAGGAATCGGCATGACGATCATCCGCGACAACAGCGCCTCGTTGCGCTTATTGGCGGCAAACGCGCGGTATTCCGCCTCGTTCGTGTGCGCGATGATCAATTCGTCCGCAGAAATGAGCGCAAACCGCCCCGCCTTGAAATTTCCTTCCTGAGTGAGTGACAGCAAGTTCCAGAGAAATTTTTCATCGCATTTTAGCATTTCCTGGAACTCCATCAACCCGCGGTTCGCCTTGTTCAGCTCACCGTCGAACCGGTAGGCGCGCGGATCGGATTCCGATCCGTACTCGGTAATCGTGGAAAAATCGATGCTGCCGGTCAGATCGGCGATGTCCTGGGATTTCGGATCGGAGGGGCTGAACGTGCCGATGCCGACGCGTTCCTCCTCGGAAAAAAAGATGCGCTCGACCGGAACGCTTTCGATGCGGCCGCCGAACTCTTCTTTTAATCTCAACTGGCAATAGGGGCAAAGATTTCCCTCGATGCGGACGCCGAGCTCGCGCTCGATCTCGGGGCGAAGCGCGTGGGGAATCAGGTGAAGCGGTTCCTCGTGCATCGGGCAGCCTTTGATCGCGTACAGGGCGCCTTCGTCGGTCAATGAATACCGCTCCAATCCGCGTTTGAGCAGGGTGACGATCGTCGACTTGCCGCCGCTGACGGGGCCCATCAGAAGTAAAATCCGTTTTTTTACGTCGAGCCGCATCGCGGCGGAATGAAAATATTCCTCGACCAGTTTTTCCAGTGTGCGGTCGAGGCCGAAAAGTTCGTTCTCAAAAAATTTGTATTTTTTTCGCCCGTCGACTTCTTCGACGCCGTGCCAGACGATCATGTCGTAAATGCGGGCATGGGCAAAACGCGCGATTTTCGGGTTTCGGCGGACGAGCTCGACGTACTCGGCGAACGTCCCTTCCCAGCGCAACCGCTCCCGCTCCGCCCGATACTCGGCGATTCGCCGGAAAATGTCCATACGGCGATCCCTCCGATTCTGCCCTTTATCCATTCGTATGCTGAACCGGAGGAGAAATTGACTGGCCGGGGAGCGTCAAACGGCGACCCCGAGACGTTCGGTGTTTTCCATTTGTGCGTTTCGACGTCGCAATCAACCGAGCAGCTTGATGCCGCTCAGCAAAATGATCGACGCGACGACGGCGCGCAACGGCCCCGTGGGCACCCGCGCCGACACCGCGCTGCCGGCCAAAACGCCGGGAATCGAGCCGGCCAGCAGATTGAGCGTCAGGCCGTAGTCGACGTTTCCCATTTCCGCGTGCATCAGCGCCGCAGCCGTCACGAGGAAAAAGGCGTGGGCGATGTCCGTACCGACGATTTGCGAACCTTTCAGCCTGTAAAGATAAATGAGCGCGAGCGCAAACAGCGATCCCGAGCCGACCGACGTCAGGCCGACGACGAAGCCGAGCGCGAAACCGATCGAGACGGTCAACGCCTTCTTGTGCTCGACCGGCCGGTCCTGAAAGGCTTCCAGACGCTCGAATTTCCGGTCGAGCAGCGGTTTGGCAAGCGTCACGAGCGCCACGACGACGAGCACAACGCCGAGCGCGTGCTTGATGAGCGACTCCTGCGAATGGACGTAGGCGTTGAACAGTTTCAGCGTCAAAATCGCGACGGCCGCACCGGGTATGCTGCCCATGGCGAAATGGCCGACCAGCCGCCAATGAACAGTGCGTTGCCGAGCATGCTGGAACATCCCGAACAGTTTGGTAATGGAATTGTAGAGCAGGTCCGTGCCGACCGCCACCGACGGATGGATGCCGATCAGCACCAGCACGGGCGTCAGCAAAGCCGCGCCGCCCACGCCGGTCAGGCCGACGAGAAACCCGACCGCCAGTCCCATGACTCCCGTGCCCCAATCCCAGCTCATCCGTTCTCTCTCCCATTCTAATCCGAGTATTTACATAGGATTATATTCAATTAGCGGGCGGTTGTAAAGAGTTCGGCGGCGCGTTTTTTGAAGTTTTTGCGACGGACGAAGAAGTGGCTGCATCGGGGCGCACAGCTTCGGGACGCAGATCGACCGCTCCGTGACGATCGACGAGATACCCGAGTCCGAACTGTGCCAGTGAGACGACGGCCAGCAACGGGACGAGCGCCGGCGAGTCCGGTTGCGGCGCCGCGACGATCATGGCGAAAATGGACATGACACGCCCAGCGTTGACGAACGTTTCCCGCACGACGATCGATTCAATGCGAAACTGCCCCTTCAGCGGCAAACCGCCCATCAGCCGGTAATAATACGTCGACAGCGTATTGCCGAAAAGCGGCCCGCAAACGGCATGCGACAACATGAACGCCACGACGGCCGCCGCCTCACCGGGCGCCGCCAGGAGCGGTGCGGCAGCCAGCGTAAACCCGCCGGCCCCGGCCCACAAATAGGCCCTCGCCGCGCGTTCCTGCGCTTTGCGGGCGATCACATAACTGGCGGCGATCGTCGCCAGGGAGCAAGCTGCGGTGACGTACCCGACGGCTTCTTCGTCTGGAATCGCCCGATACAACAGAATATTCGGCAGGAACAACATCAGCCCCTGTAGCAAGCCGAAAATCCAAAAGCCATAAAGCGACTTCCGCCAAAGCGGGGACCTGCGCATCAGCGGCGCCGCATACTTCAAATAATACGCTTGTCTCCTCGATTCCACGCCGCGAATGTGGAAACTGCCGGCCGCACTCAGCGCATACATCATAAACGCGACGGCGAATACGAGCATATAGCCGGACAAACCGCCGGACGCCGCGATGATCCATCCCGCCACAACCGGCCCGATCAGCCCCGCCGCCGTAAACGCGATGTTGTTATAACCGAGATACCTGACGCGGTTGGCGTTCGTCGACACGTCGTACATCAGCGTAAGATAAGCGGCCCAATAAAAAGCGCCCGAAAAGCCGGCCATCAGCCCAAACAGCGGATAGGCGTCAACGACGCGCTCGCGCGAAACGAGCACAATCAGGTAAAACAGAGCCGTCAACGCGATGCCCAGCCGATAGACGACCATACAGCCGCGCTGTTTGGCGATTTTCCCAGCCAGGGCGAACGCCGGCGGCGACACGGCGAATACGAGCAGGTTGAACCATGCGCTGACGCGCAAGTCCTCGGTCAGACGCCAGAGGTAGAGGTTGAGAAACAATCCGGACATCGACGCGCCGAACTGGTAAAAGAAATGGACGACGAGCGACATGACCGCGTCGCGCGACAGCCGCTGTTCCGGCGAAGGCGGCACTCTTTTTTTCCAGATCCGCATGTGATCCTTCTCCCGTTTTTTCTCGGTTCCATTGTATCCGCAGATGCGATATAATGAAAGCCCGAACGAGCGGTAAAATACGCTTCCGGGAGGGAAAAGGGACGTGGAATCTGGAGCCGAAGCCGATCTTCGTATCAAAAAGCCGCACCGCGATCGTTCCCGTTCCCGGCTGGCCGCGCGGACGTACTTGCTTCTCGCTCTGGCATGGCTCCTCCTTGCCGCTTCCGGCGCCGCAGGGACGATCATCTACGCCGAGCGGATGCGCGAACGAACCGCCAACGAAGTCGCCGCGCGCACGCAGGCGCAAATCGACGAGCTGAAAGCGCGCTACGACGCGCAAATCTCCGAACTGCGCGACTCCGTCAACCGCGACATCGATGAGCTTAAAGCGAAAGTCGAGTCGCTCAACCAATTGTTGACGTTCGTCAAGGATAATGCGAACACACGGGCGGACAACAGCAACCAGCTTTATACCCAAATGGAAGAAGTTCGAAAACAACTTGAAGAATTAAGAAAGAACTTGGAAGTGTTGAAATAGCATGACGATTCGTCTGTTCAACCGGATGATGTTGCTCTTGTCCGCCCCGTTCACCGGGATGTTGGCCGTGATACTCGCTCTCGACTGGTCGCTGCCCGTTCCGGCGTTCGATACGACTCCTCCGCCGTTGGCAGCCCCGATCGACGAGCCGATCGTCTCCCGCATGTCCGGCTTGTTGGACGAAGCCCGGCGCGATGCCGAGACGACGGGACAACTGATTCGCCGATTTCATGAACTGTATGAACGCACCTCAAAAACGGCCGCCGTCATGGCACAAACCGCCGCGGCCGCATCCGGCCTGCCCGACGTCATTTTCGACAACCGCATCGCCCGCGTTGTCGGTCGACCGGTCCGCACCGTCTCGGGGACAAACAGCGATCTGAAGCTGTACGTCTTCTCGACCGGTACTTTCAACGGCTATGCGCTGCGCGTCCGGCTCAAAACCTCGGCCGCCGCGCGCATGGTGCTCGGCCAGGATCGGGTGCCGGGCGCCGAAACGACGCTTTCCGCCGCGCTGCGCTACGGCGCGACGGCCGGCGTCAACGCCGGCGGATTTGCCGACGACCGCGCCGGCAGAAGATATCCGCTCGGCGCGACGATTTTGGACGGTCGGTGGATAACGCGTATCGACCCCACGGCGGACGATCTCGTTTTTGTCGGCTTCAACCGGTCGATGCGCCTCGTCGGTACGCCGTACCGCTCCGCGGCCGACATCGATCGGCTCGATCCGCTGTTCGGCGCGAGCTTCGCCCCGGTCCTGCTGCGCGACGGCCGAAAGGAGCCGATCCCGGCGAAATGGCTGACGAGCCCGCGCCGGGCGCCGCGCACCGTCGTCGGCCGTTTCCGGAACGACCAGCTGATGTTCGTCGTCGTCGACGGGTACGACGAACGCGGTTCATCCGGCGCGACGCTGCCCGAACTGCAGGACTTGCTGCTGCAAATGCGGATCTCCGACGCCTACAACCTCGATGGCGGCGGCTCATCGACCCTCGTGTTCGAGGGCCGGATCGTCAACCGCCCGTCCGACGGTCGTCCGCGCCTGTTGCCGACGCATTTTCTGTTCTTCCGATAAATTTTTCGGCCGACGCGAAATCAGGTATAATGACCTAAGAAACGGACGGAGGAGGATGGCGTCGATGGAGTGGCTGGAAGGCATCAATCTGATGAAAGGAACGGCGTTCTGGCTCGTCATGCTGGTGATCGGGCTCCTGCTCATTCCGATCCTGACCGCCGCCTACAACGACGACAAGACGAAAGGACTGTGAAACAAAACATCCCGGCGGCTCCGTTCAGACAGAGCGCGCCGGGACGTTTTTTTGCGTTCACGGGTCCGGATCAGTACCTCATCCGGGCCAACTCGCTGATGCAATTCGTGCAGACGGTTTTCTCTCTGTACTCGAGAACATTGTCCGGATGACCGCAGAAAACACACTTCGGACGATAGCGCTCCAGAAGGATGTTGTCGCCCGACACGAGAATTTCGACGGGATCTCCTTCGTTCATGTTGTACTTTTTGCGGAGCGCTTTCGGCAACACGATTCGTCCAAGCTGGTCGACCTTACGGACAACACCTGCCGGTTTCATGTAGAACCACCCCTCCTCAAGGAATTCAGGCTGCCAACCAACAGCTTATATTCGCCACGCTTTGATAGAATTCCTGCTGACGAGCACAATATTTTTTATATTTTCGGTCGAGAATGTTCTACCAACAACGTCGGTTTCCGCAAATTGGAACAGCCGCAGGAGCTTTGGTCGTTTTTCACGTTTGCAAGGGCGTCCAGCAAAATGTTGCCGACCGTTTTCGATTCTTCGTAAAAAATGTCGGCCAACTCGCGATGTTCCCAGTCGCGGATGACGCCTTCCGCGTAATTAGTCACCATGTACAAACCCGCATAGCAGGCGCCGATTTCGCGCGCCAAGTAGACTTCCGGACAAAGGCTCTGCCCTACCACATCCGCATGTCCGCGGAAAAAACGGATTTCCGCCGGACTTTCGAAATGCCGACCGTCCGTGTTGAGATAAACCCCGCGGCGAAACACGCGCCTCGGCCTGTCGCGATTGCGCTCGACTCGTTCAAAAGCTGCATCCGCCAGCACCGCAGCCAAACGCGGACAGATGGCCTGCCGCATGATGAGGAGATACGGGCCGCCCAGCCCGACGTCTTTGCGCATCGACTGGTCGATGTAGTCGTCCACGACGACGAAATCGCGCAGCTCTAAAAGCGGATTGATACTCCCGACGCCGCCTTCGACCAAAATGTGCCGCACCCCCGCTTCGCGCAACACCCAAAACAACTGCTGCGACGCCGCCGCCCGCGTCACGTCCGGCGGCCGCCAGCCGTGCATGCGGACCGTCAACGCTTTTTTGCCGTCGCACTCGAACAGTTTCATGCGCGGGCTCGGCCCGTACGGCGTCGCAAACACGAGGTCACGCGCCAGCACACGCACGTCGGAACGCCCGAGATCCTCGGGGAATTCGATCGAAAACGTCCCCGACCCGCCGATAATCGCGTAATCGACGCGCGGAATCTCTTCGGCAATCCGACCGGTCGTCGGATCGCTCGTCGGATCGGCCGCCGCCTTCAATCCGGGCATCGCCTCAGAAAGCATCGGTGCCCGCGGTTCCGCTGAGGCTGCGACCTGCTGCACCGGCTGGTCCGTTATCCCCCATGCCGGTATCTGCTCCGTCTTCGTCCGCATCTGTTCCGTCTACTCCTTTCCCACGAAGGACAAGTCCCGGAAACCCCGTCTGCCGCAGCGCCTCGTAAAGCACAATGGCGACAGCATTCGACAGGTTGAGTGAACGGACCGCCGTCCCCATCGGAATGCGAATGACGCAATCCATGTTCTCACGCAACAGTTCTTCGGGTAGCCCTTTCGTTTCCTTGCCGAATACAAAAACGTCGCCCGGACGATACCTGAACTCCGTATAAGGAACAAGCCCTTTGGTCGACGTATAAAAGAAACGCGCTCCAGACAATTTTTCCCGGACTTCACCGAAATGTTCGTGTACTTCAAGCTTCACCGCCGGCCAGTAGTCCAGTCCGGCGCGTTTCAGCTCACGATCGTCGATGCGGAAGCCGAGCGGCTTGACGAGATGCAACCAGGCCCCCGTCGCCGCGCACGTGCGCGAAATGTTGCCGGTGTTCGCCGGGATCTCCGGTTCGACGAGAACGATGTGAAACGGCAATGCAGCAGTCACCTCAAAAGTTGATTATAGCACAGAGCAACGGGGACGGGGAAAACGCGCGGAGTCAAGAGGGGGGCAAGCAGAATAATTATATCGAATCGCAGGACGATCGCCTTTTCCGTCTGTTGGAACGGCCGCTCTAAGTCGGGGAACTTGGCGTTTGGGATTCGAATGGTTTTCCGAATGCGTGGTTGTGAAAAATGCGAATGCACAATAGATATTTTTGTAATTTACTGAAATTTATTGAATAGGAAGTAAGGATATTAAGAAAGCCGTCTCTCTTTCTTTTTATAACAAGTTTCAATCCCTTCGAGGTACGATCCAAACCTTCTTTTTTTTATTTTTTGTTTCCATAAAAATACAAGTTTCAATCCCTTCGAGGTACGATCCAAACATTTCCACCTCCCCGTCCTCGATCGAATGGACGGGGGTTTCAATCCCTTCGAGGTACGATCCAAACGCTCAAGTTTTTGTATGCCGATTTGGACATGGACGCGTTTCAATCCCTTCGAGGTACGATCCAAACTGCGGCCGGTGGAGCTGCGACCGGGACGACTGCGGGCGTTTCAATCCCTTCGAGGTACGATCCAAACTTCCGGGTCGACACCCGGAACCTGCTTGTTGTTTTGAGTTTCAATCCCTTCGAGGTACGATCCAAACGCCTATACTGGACGTCAATATTACCACCACGCGCCCCAAGTTTCAATCCCTTCGAGGTACGATCCAAACAAAGCGGAAGCTCGAAATGGACTTCCGCTTCGCCCGCGTTTCAATCCCTTCGAGGTACGATCCAAACTCCCAGACGCGGCCGTTCTTGTTGTCGATGAGCACCTGTTTCAATCCCTTCGAGGTACGATCCAAACGGATACGGTAACCGGTGTCGTCGATCCGGCCAAGCTTGTTTCAATCCCTTCGAGGTACGATCCAAACGGGGTTGTTGTCGAGGCGGAAGCCGAACCTCCCGCGCCTGTTTCAATCCCTTCGAGGTACGATCCAAACAATACCGGCGGAGAAAGGGAGGAAGCCATGACAACGGGTTTCAATCCCTTCGAGGTACGATCCAAACCAAGCTGCTTTTGACGCAGCCCGAACTCGCGTTGGGCGTTTCAATCCCTTCGAGGTACGATCCAAACTTTTCAGCTGTGTATCGTCTGGGGGGGCATTTGACGTTTCAATCCCTTCGAGGTACGATCCAAACCCGAGACTAAACCGAACAATCGAAAAACAAAAACCATGTTTCAATCCCTTCGAGGTACGATCCAAACTGGTGGAGCACTGTGGAGGAGAAAAAAACTGCGCCAAGTTTCAATCCCTTCGAGGTACGATCCAAACAGAATCGGATTATCTTGGCTATCTGCCGCCTGTTCTTGTTTCAATCCCTTCGAGGTACGATCCAAACTTTTGCCGTTTTTCACTGAATATCATATTTTTTCATAGTTTCAATCCCTTCGAGGTACGATCCAAACCGAAGATACTGGACGATTATGTGCGCTCAGGCGCAAGTTTCAATCCCTTCGAGGTACGATCCAAACGATGAGGGGCCGGAAATTGGCCTCGATAGTTCGGCTTGTTTCAATCCCTTCGAGGTACGATCCAAACGGTCCAAGACGACATAATCGTAGTCCTGGACCGCCCCCGGTTTCAATCCCTTCGAGGTACGATCCAAACAGCGAAAGGGGGGATGATATGCTAAAGGCGAATTGAAAGTTTCAATCCCTTCGAGGTACGATCCAAACCACAACGAAAACGGGATCGATAGTATCCCTTTCTAAGGGTTTCAATCCCTTCGAGGTACGATCCAAACCTATTTACTTTTTTTGGATCCGGCTGGCGACTCGAAGTTTCAATCCCTTCGAGGTACGATCCAAACTTCCGTCCGGATCCGTGCAGTATATCCGGACGGAGGAGTTTCAATCCCTTCGAGGTACGATCCAAACCATAAACCCGGAAACGTATCCTCGAAGACGGACTCCGTTTCAATCCCTTCGAGGTACGATCCAAACTCATCAGCAACAACAGTCAGACGATCAATCGTAATGTTTCAATCCCTTCGAGGTACGATCCAAACCTGACGTATGAGATCGCGACATGCAGCAGACACCCAGTTTCAATCCCTTCGAGGTACGATCCAAACCGAACGATGACCGGCGACCTGGACGCGGATCCGGCCGCGTTTCAATCCCTTCGAGGTACGATCCAAACCCAAAATCAGCGACGACGACGCACGCGGAGGCCCGGAAGTTTCAATCCCTTCGAGGTACGATCCAAACACCAGTCGCGGATCCATCACCAGTCACCCCGTTCCCGGTTTCAATCCCTTCGAGGTACGATCCAAACGTCAACGTGATAATGGGTTTGGTTCACTTCATCCTGAGTTTCAATCCCTTCGAGGTACGATCCAAACTCGAAACACTGCTTTTCACCCGATCCCAAATATCCGAGTTTCAATCCCTTCGAGGTACGATCCAAACTTCCTCCAGGAGCCGGATCTCCACGATGTCGCCCGAGTTTCAATCCCTTCGAGGTACGATCCAAACGGAGAGCCTCTATACCAAAATGCCTTACAAAATCAGCGTTTCAATCCCTTCGAGGTACGATCCAAACGCTTGTTTTTGTTCCAGCTCAGCCAACCGCGATTGAGTTTCAATCCCTTCGAGGTACGATCCAAACCTCCTCCTGTTCTATTTTCTTATAAAAGCCCCGTTTTATGTTTCAATCCCTTCGAGGTACGATCCAAACTAAATAGGATCATACCCACCAAAAATGGAATTAAGATGTTTCAATCCCTTCGAGGTACGATCCAAACAAGCAACGTCCGCTCATCGGCATGGCCAAGCAATTCGGGTTTCAATCCCTTCGAGGTACGATCCAAACGTAGACGGTTTGCTACGCGGCGACATCCGCAGTCGAGTTTCAATCCCTTCGAGGTACGATCCAAACGGAATACAACAAACATTTTGATAGGAAACGCTACAACCGTTTCAATCCCTTCGAGGTACGATCCAAACGGAGGAGACGGCAGTTACCTGTTACATTTGCCCCTGGTTTCAATCCCTTCGAGGTACGATCCAAACAAGCCCTCTTCCAAAATCATCAGTCGATGAGCACGATTGTTTCAATCCCTTCGAGGTACGATCCAAACCGGCGCGGACGAAATGGCGTTCGATTGCGGACTCCTTGTTTCAATCCCTTCGAGGTACGATCCAAACGCGTACCTTTGTAAAAAAAGGTACGCTTGTAAACTCCGGTTTCAATCCCTTCGAGGTACGATCCAAACACGGGACGCGGAAAGAGGCTGAGGATTGGTTGGTTTCCAGTTTCAATCCCTTCGAGGTACGATCCAAACTCTTCCTGCTGCCCTATTATGGGCGGAGCAGGAAGGAAGTTTCAATCCCTTCGAGGTACGATCCAAACCCAGCGTTATGGCGGTAACAGTTTACCGCCATAACAAAGTTTCAATCCCTTCGAGGTACGATCCAAACGCCGAATCAATTTGCCCTAAGTCGAACAAAGCTGAGTTTCAATCCCTTCGAGGTACGATCCAAACTCAGATGCCTGTATAACAAGATCGCCAAAAAATGGGACGTTTCAATCCCTTCGAGGTACGATCCAAACCCAAAAACCTCGCTTTTACCTTATCCCATTCGACATCGTTCCCGAATTTCCTGTTTCCGCTCTACAAATTTTGATCCTTTAAAAAAACGCTTTCATCAATATTAATCGCCTATTCTTTCACACATACTCGATTTTTCTTCCCGTCGTCGATCCCCGGGAAGTTTTGTCGAATGAACGATCGACGACATTCCAGGACGCCACCCCTCGGAACGCCACAGTTTTAAATGAAAAACCGGTCCTTCAGGACCGGTTCTCTTTAAAAAAAGTCACCCATATCTTCTCTGAAAATCTTCCATAAATTCTACTAATGCCTTGCAACTTTCTTCCGACACCGCATTGTAGGCCGATACCCGTACATGCCCGACTTCTCGATGGCCGGGCAATCCGACGAATCCTTGCTGTTCCGCCTCCTTCAAGAACTGCTTTTCCAACGCCGGGTCGTGCACGGCGAACGTGATGTTGACCGTCGACCGGCTTTCCCGTTCGGCCAAACCGCGGTAAAACCCGCCGCTTCGGTCAATGGCGCCGTAGAGCATGTCCGCTTTTCGGCGGTTTAGCTTCTCCACGGCTTCTAACCCGCCTTGCCGCTCGATCCACTGCAGGACGAGATTAACCATATAAATGGCAAACACCGGCGGCGTATTGTAGAGCGAACGGCTTTTCAAAAACGTATCGTACCGCAGCATGGCGGGCAAATGTTTCGGGCTTTCCCGCGCGATGTCCTCGCGGACAATGACAATGGTCACGCCGGCAGGGCCGACGTTTTTCTGGGCGCCGGCGTAAATCAGGGCGAATTTCGCGACGTCGACCGGCCGGCTCATGAAATCGCTGGACATGTCGGCGACGAGCGGTACACTTCCCGTATCAGGAAAATCGTGAAACTGCACGCCGCCGATCGTTTCGTTCGAGGTCAGATGGACGTAGGCTGCATCGGGACCCGGGCGGATTTCGCCGACGTCCGGCACGCGACGGTATCCGTCCTGTTCCGTCGAGGCGGCAATGCGGACTTCGCCGACGGTGCGCGCTTCCTTAATCGCCTTGTTCGACCAGCTGCCGGTGGAGACGTAGTCGGCGACTTTGCCCGGTACAAGCAAATTGAGCGGTACCATGGCAAACTGCAAACTTGCACCGCCCTGCAAATAGAGCACCTCGTAACCGGCGGGCACGCCGAGCAGGCGGCGGATCCGCTCACGCGACTCATCGTTCAGCCGTTCGTATTCGACGCTGCGATGAGAAATTTCCATAACCGACATGCCGGTTCCCGCGAAATCGAGCAACTCGTCGCGCGCCTGTTCCAGCACTTCCCGCGGAAGTGCCGCGGGGCCTGGATTGAAATTGTAGACGGTTTTCGTCAACACGACCCACCTCTTTCGGCTTGTTATACGCCTCGATCATGATGTTATCATACCATCCTCGGCCCCGCTATTGCGAACGAAATTGCGTTTCATGTTAAAATAAACCTAAAATCCGCCTGACGGACCGTCGCGTTCCGTTCGGCGACGCATGAACGGAGGTCGACCGATGGACGAAACGTCGAGACTATTCGTCGCCTTGCCGATACCGCGCGACGTGCAGACGGCGCTCGAAGAATGGACGCTGCCGTGGCGCGTCGAATTTCCGCAAGCGCGATGGGTGCATCGCGACGATTATCATGTGACGCTGAAATTCTTGGGCGACACACCGGCGGAACGCCTGCCCGCCATTGCGAAGGAGCTCGCGGAAATCGCGGCCGCGACGTCGCCGTTTTGTTTGGAATTGGACAAGCCAGGGACGTTCGGGGCGGCCGGTTCCCCTCGGGTACTCTGGCTGGGCGTCCGACCGTGCGATCCGGCGTCGGCCGGCGTTCCGGTCCGTCTGGCTGCCGCGGTGGACGCCGGTATGGCGTCGCTCGGTTTTCCCGAGGAGACGCGTCCGTTTCGCCCTCATGTGACGCTCGCGCGCAATCGCGACCCGTCGATCGGACCGGCGGTGCGCCGACCTGCGATAAACCGCGGATGGGGCGCGTCGTTTCTCCGTGCGACCCCACCCGATCTCTCTTGGATCGTCGACCGGCTGACGCTTTATCGCAGCCGTCTCGGCAGCCGACCGATGTACGAACCGCTCGAACAGTTCCGTTTCGGCGACATTTCATAATTTCCCATGATTTTTTAAGGGGCTTTTCACGAAACGGCGGTATCCTGTTCATGGAACGACCAATTCTGAAACAGGAGGGGATGTGCATGCGCAAAACCAAATGGTTGTACGGTGCCGTGTTCGCTTTGGCGCTGGCGGTACCGCTGTACGCTTGGGCGGCATCGGAAAACGGCGGTCAGACGAGCCCGTCGCCGAATCCGAGCTCTTCCCCGCCGTCGACGGAGGGACAGGCACCGGTGAAACCTTGGGCAGGCGGTCACAGCAAAAAGTTCTTCCACCACGGCCGCGGCTTCGGAATCCTGCACGACGGCGTGCACGAACAGACGTATTTGAGGCTGCTGTCGGAAAAATACGCGCCCGACCTCGTGCAGCAGTGGAAAGCCGTTTTCGATGAGCGCAAAGGGCTAATCGAGCAGTTGAAGTCGCTCGCGCAAAATGGTGTGAAAGGGCGTCTACCGCTCAAACCGGCGACTCCGCCGTCCGAGCGGTCGGACGACTGGAAGCAAACGTATCAGACGTTTACCGAAGCCGTCCGTTCGGGCGACGCCGCCGCGATCGGCGACGCGTTGAAAAAGCTGCTCGACCAGTACAAAGCGCAAAACGAAGCATTAAAACAAAAACTGGAGACTCTTCGCCAGTCGGCGGCTTCGACACCGTCGCCGTCTCCGTCGTCGGTACCCTCATCTCCGTCGGCCTGACCGTCCGCCGGGCCGTCGTGCCGGGCACAACGCCTCTTTCGTCGATAACGGCGCTTCAGGCCGAACCGGACTCTGCCGACGCCGCCCCCGCCGCCGGGGCGGCGTTTTGTCTGCCCGTCCGCTTGAAGCAAAATTCCCCCTGCGCTATTCTGAAGAAAAAGCGGTCGTCGGTCGACGGGAGTGGAAGTCATCATGAGTTTCCGCGTCTATCTGGTCGAGGACGAGACGAATCTCAACCGGCTGCTGGCGACCTATCTGGAACGCGAGGGCTGGACGGTAAAAGCATTTGAGACCGGCCGGGCCGCGCGAGAAGCGATCGCTGAATCACCGCACCTCTGGATTTTGGACATCATGCTGCCGGACATCGACGGATTCCGCCTGTTCGGCGACATCCGCACGGCGACGCCGCAGGTACCGATCATTTTCATTTCCGCCCGCGACGCCGACCTCGACCGCGTGCTCGGCCTCGAAATGGGCGGCGACGACTACATCGCCAAACCGTTTTTGCCTCGCGAACTCGTCATTCGCGCACGCAATCTGCTCCAGCGAACCTATGGAAGGCCGCGCGAACACGATACGCCGGTGTTGCGCCTCGGCGCGTTCGAGATCGACCCCGGTCGCCGGCGCGTGACGATCGACGGACGCCCGGTCGAACTGACGGCGAAAGAATTCGACTTGCTCGCGCTTTTGGCCGGACGGCCGGGCCAGGCGTTTTCGCGCGACGACATTTTGAAAAACGTCTGGGGCGCCGACTATTTCGGCTCGGACCGCGTCGTCGACGACCTCGTCCGCCGGCTGCGGCGCAAACTACCCGGTCTGAGGGTCGAAACCATTTACGGCTACGGCTATCGCCTGGTGAAACCATGAAAAACCGCCCGCTTGCTTTTCAGATTTGGACGGTCGTCGCCGGTACGACGGCCGGCGTCGGCTTGCTCGTCGCCGCGCTTTTACCCGTCGTCGTCGGCCGCTTTTTTACGAAAGAGATGTTTGAGACGATCGAAAACGCCCAGGCGATGCGTTTTCCGCCGAAAATCGCCGATTTCGAGGAGCTCCGGCGCCGGGGAACGCCCGATCCGTCGGAAGTGCAAACGATGCGGACCGTGTCGCACGCGCTCGTCCGCGACGACGGTGCTGTCGTAGCCGGGGCGCGGTTGCCGCCGCAAGCGCTTGAGCATATCGCGCGCACCGCGTCGGCGCAGTCCGCGACGACGGGGCGTTATACCGCCGACGTCGACGGCCGGACGCTGTATTACGTCGTACGCCGGCTGCCGCCTCCGTTTCGCGACGTGTCCGTCGTCTCGTTCATGTGGGACGCCTATCGCGACAGACTGGTCCGGACGCTCAGCCTGCAGATCGGTGGCGTGCTCGTCGCCGTGTTTCTGCTCAGCTGGCTGCCGGCTGTTTGGCTGGCGCGCCGGTTGACGCGCCCGCTCGTCCGGCTGGAAGAACATGTACAAGCGATCGCCGACCGACGCTGGGACAAACCCATTCCCGTCGATCGCCGCGACGAGATCGGCCGGCTCGCTGCTTCGATCGAACGGATGCGCGACCGGCTCAAGCGCCAGGACGAGGCGGAACGGTCTTTCCTGCAGCGGGTATCGCACGGCCTCAAAACGCCGGTGATGGTCGTGCGCAGCTACGCGCAGGCGATCCGCGACGGCGTTTTTCCGCAAGGCGACCTGATGCAGTCCGTCGACATCATTGAGCGTGAAGCCGAACGCTTGGAAAAAGGCATCCGCGATCTGCTCTACCTCGCGAAACTCGATTATTTGTCCTCAGCGCCGGCCGCGGCGGACGCCGTCGCGCGCGAACCCTTCGCGCTCGATCGCCTCGTCGCGTCGGCGGTCGAGCGGATGCGCTGGCGAAGGCCGGACCTCGCGTGGGAACTCGAGCTCGCCCCGGTCACCCTCGCAGGAGACGCCGAACAGTGGACCGCTGCGGTGGAAAACCTGATCGACAACGCCATCCGTCACGCCGCCTCCCGCGTCGCCGTCCGCCTCGCCGCCCACGAAAACGGCGCAATGCTGTCCGTCGAAAACGACGGCCCTCCGCTCGATGAGAACGTCCGGCATCAACTGTTCCGACCGTTCGGAGCGGGCCCGGGCGGAGAATTCGGCCTTGGCTTGGCGATCGTCAGGCGCATCGCCGACTTGCACGGAGCCGCCGTCTTCGCCGAAAACACGGACGGCGGCGTGGCGTTCAAGGTTGAGTTCGTCAGACGCAAGGATGAAGGGGGGACGACGACGTGAACGGTTCCGCAAACGACCACCATCGCGCGGACTCGGCCAATCCCGTACGCTGCACGGTCGTCACCGTATCGGACACGCGCACGCCGGCCGACGACCGGAGCGGTGCGCTCATGCTCGAACTTCTGCGCGAACACGGTTACGAAACGGTGGGCTATCGGATCGTCCGCGATGAACAGGATGCGATCCGCGAAGCGCTCGGGGAATTTTCCGCGCGCGACGACGTCGACGCGATCCTGTTCAACGGCGGTACCGGCATCGCGCCGCGCGACGTGACGATCGAAGCGCTGCGCCCTCTGTTCGACAAGGAATTACCGGGCTTCGGCGAGCTCTTCCGTTTCTTAAGCTTCACCGAAGACGTCGGTTCGGCGGCGATGCTCAGCCGGGCGATCGCCGGCGTCCGCAAAGGCAAGGCGGTGTTCGCGATGCCGGGATCGCCACGGGCGGTCCGTCTGGCGATGACGCGGCTCGTGTTGCCGGAATTGCGGCACGTCGTGGCAGAAATCCGAAAAGGAAACCCGTGACCGAGCCGACAGACGACAAGGCCGCGGGTTTTCATGACGCATCCATTTACATCATTTTACATGATTCTAAAAACTTCCCCATCCGTTCAAGCGCTTCCGTCAGTTCCTCTACCGAACGCGCATACGAACAACGGATAAATCCCTCTCCGCCGCGCCCGAACACGTGTCCCGGCACGGCGGCGACGCGCGCTTCAGTCAGCAGCCGCTGGCAAAACTCTTCCGACGTCATGCCCGTCTTGCGGATGGACGGAAAAGCGTAAAAGGCGCCTTCCGGCTCGTGGCACTCCAGGCCGATTTCCCGCAAACCGCGGATGAACAGCCTGCGCCGCTGGTTGTACGACTCGACCATCCGCGCCTTTTCCTCCATGCCGTGTTTCAGCGCGTCGAGAGCGGCGATCTGGCTCATCGTCGGCGCGCACATGACGGCGTATTGGTGAATTTTCAGCATAGCGGCGATCAGGTCGGGGTGGCCGCAGGCGTAACCCATGCGCCAGCCGGTCATCGAAAACGCCTTGGAAAAGCCGCTGACGAGAATCGTCCGGTCTTTCATGCCGGGCAGCGACGCGATCGAGACGTGCCGCCGTCCGTACGTCAGCTCCGCGTAGATCTCGTCCGAGACGACGATCAGGTCGTGCTTCTGCGCAATTCGCGCGATCGGCAACAAATCTTCGTACGTCATGATGCCGCCGGTCGGGTTGCTCGGATAGCACATCAGCAAAATTTTCGAGCGCGGCGTAATGGCGGCTTCCAGTTTTTCCGGTCTCAGTTTGAAACGGTCGTCCGCCGTCGTCTCCACGCCGACCGGTACGCCGCCGCCCAGAACGGTCAACGGATGGTACGCGACATAGCACGGTTCCGGAATCAACACTTCGTCGCCGGGCTCGACAAGCGCCCGGAGCGCCAGATCGATCGCTTCGCTGCCGCCGACGGTGACGATGATTTCTTTTGCCGGATCGTAAAGGCACTCGAATTCGCGATACAAATATTCGGCGATCGCTTCGCGCAGTTCCGGCAATCCCGCGTTCGGCGTATAGGTCGTCCAGCCGCGCTCGAGCGACACGACGGCGGCGTCGCGGATGTGCCACGGCGTGACGAAATCCGGCTCGCCAACGCCGAGCGAAATGATGTCCTTGCTCGACGCGACCAAGTCGAAAAACCGCCGAATGCCCGACGGAGGAATCGATCGGACGGCCGAAGCCACGTAATCCTGCATCGATCTCCGTTTCGGGCGGGCGGACACGTCGGTTCGGTAACTCATCGACGTTCAACCTTCTTTTGCTCACGGAATTCGCCGCCAGGGCGCCGTGTCGTCACGGCGTTACGGCCATGCGCCGGTCGTCCTGTCGGTCCTCGAAAATGATGCCGTCCTGCTTGTACTTCTTCAGGATAAAATGGGTTTTCGTCGAGAGCACGCGGTCGATCGGCGACAGTTTGCCAGAAACGAACGCGGCGACTTCTTTCAGGTTGCGGCCCTCGACCTCGACAAGTAAATCGTAGGCGCCCGACATCAGGTAAACGGATTTTACTTCAGGATGCAGGTAAATCCGCTCCGCGATCGCGTCGAAGCCGCGGCCGCGTTCCGGCGTGATCTGCACCTCGATCAGCGCCGTCACTTTCTCCTCGTCGACGCGGCTCCAGTTGACGACGGTCGCGTATTTGACGATGACTTTGTCGGCTTCCATCTCGCGGATCGCCTGCTTTACCTGTTCTTCCGGCACGTCGAGCATGACTGCGATCCGCTCGGCCGGAAGCCGGGCGTCTTCTTTTAAAAGTTCGAGAATTTTGACTTTCAGCTCATTCACGGCGCGACCTCCCTGCGCAATCCGTGCCCCCGCGCCGACCTGCCGAACGTACGAGATGCGGTCGCACGCGCGGTCGAATCGGATTATCTCCCATCATACACCGAAAGGTGCATGTTTGAAAAGAGTGCGGCAACGTTTTCGGCGCAACCCTGATGCGCGAGAACGTCGCGAAAAACTTCGCGAAAACGCAGCGCGCTTGACAAGCGCTATCCGATCGGCTACAATAGGCGCCAAAGAACGGAAGCACCGTTCGGTTGCGTGCGTGCCCTTATGCGCTCGCTTTGGCGCATGAACCCGCACGCATCCGACGGTGCTTTTCGTTTTTTTATGCTATAATACGGGGAAAGGAGCCTTCCCATGTCCCGGCGCATCTCCCACGACCGGCTCTTCAAACAGCTCTTCTCGACGTTCTTTGAAGACTTCATGACCTTGTTTTTTCCCGACGCCGCGCGCCATATCGACTTCTCCCACCTTTCGTTCCTGCGCCAGGAGCTGTTCACCGACGTCGCGCGCGGCGACGTGCGCTACGTCGACCTGCTCGTCGAGACGAAGCTCAAAGGCGAAGACGGCGTCATCGTCGTGCATGTGGAGACGCAGGCAGCGCGGCAGCGGGATTTTCACGAGCGGATGTTCGTGTATTTTGCGCGCCTGTACGAGAAGCTGCGCAAGCGGATCGTGCCGGTGGCGGTGTTCGGATACCGGCGCGGGGAAGACGAGCCGGACGGGTTCGAGATGAAGGTGCCGTTTCTGGAGGTGCTGCAGTTTCGGTTTTACGCGCTGGAGCTGGGGAAGCTGAACTGGCGGGCGTATGCGGAGCTGGAGAATCCGGCGGCGGCGCTGCTTGCGAAGATGGGATATGAGGAAGGAGAACGGGTGCAGGTGCGGCTTGCGTTTTTGCGGATGTTGGGGCGGCTGAAGGTGGACGAGGCGAAGAAGCGGCTGGTGGCGGGATTTTTCGAGACGTACATGCCGATGGAGGAGGGGGAAGAGGCGATGTTGAGGAAGGAGCTGGAGGCGCTTCGACCGGAGGAGCAGGAGCCGGTGTTCGAGGGGATGTTGTACTGGGAGAGGAAGGGTTGGGAGCGGGGCCGACAGGAAGGGCGAGAAGAAGGCCGGCGTGAGGAGCGTCGGGAGCTGGCGCGTCGGATGTTGGCGAAGGGGATGGCGAAGGAAGAGGTTGCCGAGCTGACGGGGCTGTCGCCGGAGGAAATCGCACAGCTGCGCGGCGGATAACAAAGCGCACCGCGACCGGCCGGCACCGCGTCATACGAAGATTTTCTCCCGCGGCAAATACGCGGCCACCCGCTCGGCGACGAATTCTCTCAGTCGGCGTTCGGCCTCGGCGGGCAACCCGCACACGCCGTCGCGGCATTCGTACGGTTCGTGCAGAAGCGCGGAATCGGGACGCGCTTTCCGCATGACGCGCAAGTAATCCTTCGGCACCCGGAACGTTCCGATACTGACGTCCAGCACGCGATCCGCCGGAATCGAGGTGAACGTCCGGTCGACCAGCTCCGCATACAGATCGCGCCAATTTTCGACATGCAGAACGGGATCGAAACAAAGCCGGACCGGCCAGCCGTCTTCGGCGGCCCGGCGGGCGTTTTCCAGTCTCGCTTCGAGTCCCGGCGCAAACGCCTCGTAGCGTCCGGCGATCGGGTCGGGCGACAGCGTCCAGGCCAGCACCACATTTCGAACGGGAGGCAGACGGCGGATCGCCGCATAGTTAGCGCTTTTCGTCCTGATCTCCAGCGTCAGACCGGGGCGCTCGGCCGCAAACGCGATCCAGTGCGACGCCGTCGGCACGAGCCGTTCCAGCGCCAGCAAATCCGATTCGTACGAAACGCTCAGAAAGAGCGGATGGCGCGTCAGCAGGGCGTCGACTTCGGCGAAGAAATCGTCCAGATTGACGAAAACAACCAGGTTCGCCGAAGGGAACATGCCTTGCAGAAAACAATACTCGCAGTCGTATACGCAATTGAGCACCGTCGAGGCGTAATAGAAGTGCTCGTGGCCGAACCGGTGGCACACGTCCGCGCCGCGATAGACGAACGGCGGCCGCTTGACCGCCAGGATCAGCTTCCGCGACCGTTTTTGTTCGGAAAAACGCTGCCTCGGGCGCGCGAACACGTCGGTGTAACGCTCGATCTCGACGACCGTCGCGCCGGGCAGCCGGTCGACGACCTTCTGCGCCAGCTCGTACCGCCGCGCCTCTTTTTCAATGTAAAGATGCGAAAAATGCGGAAGAAAGAAATTCGTTTCGGATTTGCTCAAATCGCGCTTTCACCTCTTGTTTCGAGTTCGGCGGCGGGTCCGTCCGGTCGAGAAGCCACGTCGGCAACCGTCCGGTCCTGAGCCGGTAATGCCGAACAAGCCGTCGGAGTTCGCAGCGCATCGTTTCCGTCAGGCGCAACCTGTCGCCGACAAGGGCGACCAGTTGCTCCTCGTCGCGATCCGGAGGCGCGCTCGGCGGACGGCTTTCGGCACCGTCGACCGTCGGACGGCCGTCGAGCGCGGTTTTTCCAGAAACAGCCCACTGGAACAGCCAGTCCTCCAAGTCGTCCAGACACGCTTCTACCAGTTCGGCCACCCGCTCGGCGGTCATACCATTGCCGCCGACGGCCGCACGCCGGTCCGCGCTCCCGTCGCATGGTCCGCCATGTTCGACCTCTCCGTCGCCGACTTCGACGCGGTCGGAGACGATTTTGACGAACGCCAGCCGGTGCGGCGGCAAAAACGCCGACGCCGCCTCGAAGCATCCGGCCGCCTCCATGTCCACCGCGTCCGCTGTGCGCGCCGGAACGCGCCGCACGACGCGCGGCACGGTTTCGACCACCGCTTCGCGAAACGGATGCCGGACGAGCACGTCCGGATAATAGGCGCGGCCCGTTTCGCGGTGAACGATTTTGTGGGCCAAAATCGCCTGTCTAACCTCAAGCCCGGGATCGACGGCTCCGCACAAGCCGATGTTCAAAAAAACGTCGCCCTCTTCCGGCGGCCGCGCGGACAACAAAGCGGCGGTCGCGACCGCGGCGGCGAGCGCCCCCGTACCGCCGACGACCAGCGCCATCCCGTCGCCGGCGAACGTCTGAAACTTCCCCGCCGGCTGAATCGCCGTCTTTTTTAAGCGAAACCGGTCGACGATCGGCTTGGCTTCGGCGAACAGCGCGACCGTCACGTAAATCACGCGCACCCCTCCTCCTTCCATTATACCGAACGGCTTCTCATTCCGCGTCCCCTTCGACGCCGCTCTTGAAGACGCCGTGCCGGATCACGTCGAACACTTCCTCCAGCTCGCGGACGACCGGCGACATGTCGCGGAGCAGGTCGACCGCACCGTCGCGGTGCAGCTTCAGCCAGCGCGCCGACAGCGCCTCGGCGACGTCCAGCGCGATGCGGACGACCGTCTCCGGCGACACCCCCTCGCGCAGACGACGGTCGCAAGCGAGTTTCTCCGTCAGGCGCGCAAGACCGTAAGGCGAACGGAGCGCCTGTTCCCGCTGCGCGCGGAAAACAGCTTCCGTCTCGGCGCGCACGGCGGACGGCGGATCGATATACGCCTTGATCAAAAACCGCGTCTGCCGTTCGTACGCGGCGGCGACTTTCTGCTTGGCCAGCGTGATCGCGCGGAGATAGTCGAAAAAGTCATCGCCGTCGGCCGCGTTTTTTTCAAGTTCCTCGATCGTCTTAGCCGTCAGCAGGTCGCTTGCGTGCCGCAACAGGTAAACGTACAGATTTTTCTTGCTGCCGAAATAGTGGAACAAAAGCCCTTTGGCAATGCCGGCGCTTTTGGCGATCGCGTCGGTGGACGCGCGGTCGTACCCGTGTTCGGCGAACTCCGCATAAGCGGCGTCGAGCAGGCGGCGTTTTTTCGACTCCGGCCACTGTTCAAAAGCGGCAAGCCGGTCCGTCGTGCGATCCAACGCCCGAATCCCTCCATATGCTGCGCCGATTTTACGCCGCGATGTCTTTGCGACGGTACCGGAAATAGGCCAAAGCCATGCAACCTATCGAAACGGCGCCCAGCACGGCGACGGCCGCCGCATCGATCGACCGCCCGGCCAAAAGATCCGCCGCGTCGACGTACTCGAACGGACTGACGTAGCGAAGCGCCTTCAGGTCCTCCGATAAATCCGACACGACGCCCAAAAAATACGTGACGAACACGACCGCCATCGAGGCGGAAACGATATGCCGGCTTTTGCGCAGCGCGGCGGACAGCAAAAACGCGACGGCTGCGAACGTCGCATGCAGCAGCCACGCGCCGAGCATCAGCAAGAACAGCGATGTCGCATCCCAGTCGCCGCCCGTTATTCGGAAACCCACGACACTGGCGGCGAATACGGCGACGTCGAACAGCACCAGATGAGCGCCGACGGCGAGCAGCTTTTCCGTGACGACGGCGGTGCGGCTGATCGGCTTGGCCAGCAGAAACTCGGCCGTCTTGTCGTTTTCCTCCTTGACCAGCATCGGCCCGGCGACCGTTACGGCGTATACTGCGCCGAGAAGCGTCACCATGAAATACACCTCGACCGCATAAAAACCGATCGGCGTCGTCATATCGACGCGGTCCATCCCGAAAACCGCCTTGATCGAATCGGGATAGGCGCTGAGCAGCTTTTTCAGATTTTCCTGTTGCTCGGCGAACTGGCCGTAAACGCTCATCGTCACCCAGATCAGCCCTGCCATCACGGCCCACCAGACGGCAGCCGCTTTCAGGCCGCGGCGAAATTCACGGCGAAACAGAACCATCAGCGCTCCCCTCTTCCCGCGCATAATAGTGCATGAACACTTCCTCGAGCGACGGCTCCTCGATGCGGATGTCCGAAAACGGCAGCTCCCGGACGGCGTCGAGCAGGAGCTTCGGGTCCCCCCGGTAAAAAAGCGTCAGCGCGCCGTCGGACGTCTCCCGGCGCACGACGCCGTCGAGCCGGAGTTCCACATCTTCGGGCCGATCGAGCGCAAGCGTCACTTTTTTCACACGATCGCGGACAAGCCGTTCGACCTTTTCCACCGCGACGAGCCGCCCTTCGCGGATGATCGCCACCCGGTCGCACAGTTTGCGGACTTCGCCGAGCACATGCGACGACAGAAAAACCGTCGTGCCTCTCGCCCGCTCTTCGCGCAGCAGGGCGTAGAACTCGTTTTGCACGAGCGGGTCGAGCCCGGCCGTCGGTTCGTCGAGCACAAGCAGGCGCGGCTCGTGCAGGAGCGCCTGTACGATGCCGACTTTTTTCCGGTTGCCGAACGACAGGTCTTCGATTTTGGCCGCGAGGTCGAGGCCGAGCCGCTCGGCCAGTTCGACAGCGCGCCGGCGCATGTCCGCTGCGCTCGCCCCGGACGTCGTGTAAAACTGCGCAGAGTATGCCAGCAGGTCGGACACCCGCATGTCGTCGTAATAGCGGACTTCCGCAGGCAAATAGCCGACGATGCGGCGAATGTCGCGGGACTGCCGCACGATGTCCATGCCGAACACCTTCGCGCTTCCCGACGTCGGAAACACGAGGTTGAGCAGCGTCCGGATCGTCGTGCTCTTGCCGGCGCCGTTCGGCCCGATAAAGCCGAACATCTCGTCCTCGTCGACGGCGAACGTCACGTCGGCGATGCCGGTTTTTCCGCCGTACCTTTTGGTCAGTCCGCGCGTTTCGATCGCGTGCATGCGCGCTCATCTCCCCGGATGGACGACTTGTTCCGGAATTGACCAATCGGTCAATCCCATTGTACCTCCTTCTTGACCGGTCGGTCAACGTTTTGGTTCGTTTTGTCCATCTCAAGGTTTGATTTGTGCCTTTTCTCCGCGCCAAAAAGCCGATACGATGATGTTGGGAAAAGACCATGTCCGTTTTGCGAAAGGAGCGCGACGAATCGATGGCGTCCACGTTCAACCGGTTTTTCAACGCCCATCACGCGCCGATCGGGGCGTTCGCGAGTTTCACGCTCGGCTTTCCCGGCGCCTCCGGCGGATTCGACCTTGAGCTCGGCCGGCCGCCGCGGCAAAACGTCTATATCGGCATCGAGACGCGGGAAGGCGATCGGTATGAGGCGCTGCCGTTTTACGACGCGCCGGATTCCGATGAAAGCCGGCGGTATACCGCCGACGGCGGCGACACCGCGGAAAGCGCCGGCGGTTCCGCGGACGGCTGGGGGCAGGAGGCCTCCGCACCGCCGTTCATCTCGCCTTTCGCCCGCGACCGGATCGAGCGCGATTTCCGCGTCGCGACCGACACGTGGCGCGCGGGCGACCTGACGTTCCGCCTGTACTCGCAGGTGCGGCCGGTGCCGGATCCGACCCGGGCGTCCGCGGACGAGCTGCGCGACGCGCTCGTGCCGGCAGTGCTCGCCGAGCTGACCGTCGACAACCGCGCCTGCAGCCGGCCGCGCCGGGCGTTTTTCGGCTTCGCCGGCACCGACCCCTACACCGCCATGCGCCGGCTGAACGACACGACCGGCGGTCGGATCGCCGGCGTCGGCCAGGGGCGGCACGTCGCGCTGGCGACCTACGCGCGCGAAGGCGTCCGCGCCGCGCTCGGCTTCAGCCTGGAGGCGATTCTCCGCGAAGAACACGTCGAAAACGACGCCTTCGGCCTCGGCACCGTCGGCGCGCTGATGTTCGACGTGCCCGCCGGCGAATCGGCGACGTTCCGCATCGCCGTCTGCTTTTACCGCGGCGGGACGGCGACGGCCGGTCTGGAATCGCGGTATTTCTACACGAAATTTTTCCGCTCGATCGAGGACGTCGCCGACTACGCGCTTTCCCGGTTCGACGCCTACGCCGACGTCTGCCGCGCGGCCGACCGGCAGATCGACAACGCGCCGCTGTCCGACGAGCAAAAGTTCATGATGTCGCACGCGATCCGCAGCTACTACGGCAACACGGAATTGCTCGAACTGGAGGACGGCCGGCCGTTCTGGGTCGTCAACGAAGGCGAATACCGGATGATGAACACGTTCGACCTGACGGTCGACCATCTGTTTTTCGAGCTGCGGATGAACCCGTGGACGGTGAAAAACGCCCTCGACATGTTCGCCGACCGGTTCAGCTACGTCGACACGGTGCGTTTTCCCGGCGACGCGACGGAATATCCCGGCGGCGTCAGCTTCACGCACGACATGGGCGTTGCCAACGTCGTCTCGCGGCCGGGCTATTCGGCATACGAAAAGGTCGGCTTGACCGGATGTTTTTCCTACATGACGCACGAACAGCTCGTCAACTGGGTGCTCTGCGCCGCCGTCTACGCCGAACACACCGGCGACCGCGACTGGCTGACCATGCGGCTGCCGCTGCTTGAGCGTTGCTTCCAAAGCATGCTGAACCGCGACCATCCCGACCCGGACAAGCGCGACGGCATCATGAGCCTCGACTCCAGCCGGACGAAAGGCGGTGCGGAAATCACGACATACGACAGCCTGGACGCCTCGCTCGGGCAGGCGCGCAACAACCTGTATCTCGCTGGCAAATGCTGGGCAGCGTATGTGGCGCTGGAGAAAATTTTCCGTGACCACGGGCGGCCGCATCTGGCGGAAGAAGCAGCGCTACAGGCGCGCCGGTGCGCCGGCTCGATCGTCGCCCGCGCGAAACCGGAAGGCTATATCCCGGCGGTGTTCGAGGGCGGCAACGATTCGAAAATCATCCCGGCGATCGAGGGACTCGTTTTTCCGTATTTTTGCGGCAGGCGCGACGTCCTCGCCGAGGACGGGCCTTACGGCGACTATATCCGCGCGTTGAAACGGCATTTGCGGACGGTGCTCGTGCCGGGCGTCTGTCTGTTTGCGGACGGCGGATGGAAAATCTCGTCGACTAGCGACAATTCGTGGCTGAGCAAAATTTATTTGTGCCAGTTCGTCGCGCGGCGCATTCTCGGCCTGCCGTGGGACGACACCGGTCGGGCGGCCGACCGCGCGCACGTCGCCTGGCTGACGCATCCGGAACATTCGGTGTGGAGCTGGAGCGACCAGATCGTCGCCGGCGTCATCACCGCCAGCAAATATTATCCGCGCGGCGTGACGAGTGTGCTGTGGCTGGAGGAAGCGTAAGCTCTGAAGGTTGGATCAGGAGACCGGGAAAAGTGCCCGGTCTCTTGATCTATTCAGGGGGTGGAACCGCTGGAGTTTCGCGAACCGTACATGTTGAGAAGTCACGAAAGTGTTAGATATAATATAACCTAGCGGTGTTCTCTACGATCAGATAAGGTGAATGAAAATGAACAAGTCTACCATTTTCATGATTTTTCTTTTTATTCTATTTCTTCTTTCCACAATCCCTTTTACATCCTACAATCACGAAAAATTCTATGCCCACACCACGAGCGTTCCATCAGGTGAAGCAGCATACATCGGGTTCGGCTCTTTGAAAGAGATTCGACAAAAATCCGATCTGATCATTGTCGGTCGCCCCTATGCCGCGGCGGAACAAAGGAAATACGGCGTGATTTCTAACGTTCAAGTTATTTCTACATTGAAGGGCAATAAACTGGACGAAATCAAACTCTATCAAATCGGTTCCATTCAGAACCGTGAGATTGAGGGCGATGTTTTGGAATTCGGTAAAAATTATTTGTTATTCCTTTTAAAAGAATATGATGGCCAGCCCGATACGTTCAGCATTGCGGGCGGTATTCAAGGGGTTCTACGAATTGAGCCCGACGGTCGTCTCACCTCCCGACACCCCCTGATCCGCCAAGAGGTTCAAACGATTTCATTTTCCAAAAAAGAAAAGCGCGAAGTCGACGCCCTGATCGAATTTGCGCTACAGTCTTCCGAAAGGGGCGAGCAAGCTCCAGAAACCGTTCAACCGTGACGAAACGGAATGAAGCCAAGGGAGTTGCTTGATGAACAACCCCTTTGGCTTCTGTTACCGCCCGATTTGAATTGACCGGGAATCCAACTCGCCCCTCCGATTGCCTTAGCCGCGCCTTAAACAGCATACGAAATCTCATCCGATAAACAGGTGAGGGCTATTGAACGAAATCTAACAGCAGCAAGGGAGCGACTTTAGCCTATTTTGCACCTTTCACTTGTAAAAAGATGTAAGTGAAACGGAAGCCGTCTAATCCTGATCTTCGAGCGGCGAATGAGCCGACATTCACGGATTGAGGTATGTGCTATTCTGCCACCAAAAATGGAATCTGTCTTGACTATCGATTCTATGAATTTACCTCAATCATTCAAATAGTTTTTTTGATTCACTTTTGCCCTTTCAAACTCCTTTTTTACCTTTTGTTCTTTTTCTTTACTATCTAAAGCAATATCACCTTCAACCGGAACTATCCTATGAGTACTTGTTTCAGAATCATATCTGGATACAAACAAATACTTAGCACCTACTTTTAAATAGTCGTCACCTTCAAACCTAAACAAAACTTTTTTATCGTTATCATATCCCCCTCTATGGCTTATTTTAATATTGCCATATAAATTCCCTTTAATATTTTCTTCTACTTTTACCTCGTAAATAGAAAGAGGACTTACATCATCCTTGATCTCCTTTTCTTTTTTTAGCACTGTTCCAATAAAAACATTGTCAGCCCAGCCAACTAGCAATTCTTTATCCGTAATATCAAAAGCATATTCTCCATGTCCAATAGCTACACGATTAGGTTTGTAAAGATATTTATAGCTTTTAATTGAAATAATAAGAAAACAAGTAATTAAAAACGGTATAAGTGCTTTCTTCTTCATTGTTTTTCCTCCTTCAATAAATTTTTACTTTTTCCACTTTTATATAATTTCGTGTTGAATGTCCATACCTCACTTACATATTTGGGATCACGGTGAAGATCGGGTTCAGCTCCTCTACGGAGTCGTTGTTTCGACTGGTACAGCAGGTCAAGGCCTCAGCTGACAAGAGGTATCTTCCCTTTTCAATTGTAAATTCATTTATTGAAAAGATTACTCCTTATTATGGATTTTTGTTCTGTAATCTTGAATATCATGTGCTTTTGGTGTTGTTTCAGATGAGGCATATGCATACATTATACCATACATTATAATTGTCGAATAAATATTTTCGTAATGATCCCCCAAACCGAGAGCATGACCTAACTCATCTGTAGCCGTCTTTTTATTACGATTCTCCGTTCTACCTAATACATCCATATTTGCTGTGCTAAATTGAATTTTGTATGAAATAGGACAACCTGGGTAATAAGTATATAATCCTGTCCATGTTTCGCTGGGTTTATTTACATCCGAAATAGTTAAGTCTTCTCAAGTCGATGCATCATCAGGAGCGATATTAACGTTACCCAAGGCATTCCAAGTCGAAACGGCATGATTCCATGCATTTGTATACTTAGTTGATTCTCCCCATCTAATCTCCCCTGAATCTACAGAACTGTAACTCAGAGTATGTTTGGTATCACTACCTTCATATGCAAAGGTTGCGTAAAGGATTAATCTAATTGTGGATAATGAAATAATAACATTTCTTCTCATTGTCATTACTCCTTTCAGCTTATTAACCATCAATGATTAGTACTATCTATAAAATAGTAAGTTTGTTTATGTCCATACTTCCCTCCCCCATCACTTTTCTTGGAATAGTGACATCCCTGCAATATCGCGACACAACAACGCCTGTCAACTGTCTGTGAATATGCGAATATATGGATCGATAAAGTGGCTAACGCCTTCGACGTCCATACCCGCCCCCTCCAGTCCGCCAACTCCAACCAATACCGCCAAAGCCCCTTGCGGTCCGCTCGCTCCCGCTCCATCCAGACCGTGTGCGCGTACGTCCGATGGTACTGCCTCTTTGCCTCTTCCGACACCGGCAACACGTCCAAAGAGCTGGACACGAGCTCCCCTTCCTCCGTCCGACCCCCGCGACAGGTCGTTGCTTTCAGGACAACGGCGGTCTCCAGGACCGACCGGACTTCGTTCAGACGACATATCAGCAAGCGTCGCGACCGGTAGCGGAATTCCAACATCCCCTCCTCCGCCCACGCTCCGAAGTCCGCCCAACCGTCCTCATCCAAACCTATTGTTTTGTGACATCCTTGACCGAGGTATATTTCCAAAGACTGCGCTGCAAATTACGGAATCTAGATGCACGGAATGTCCGCCCCCCTTTCCTTCTGATGTCGTGAAGTTTAACGACTTGATTGAAAACCTCATCGTCTGCGGTGTTTGAGCTAGAACCCCCTTTCTCCGGCAAGTTTTGTGCGATAACTTCCGGGAAGTATTTTACTCCCCCCCGCGTTGTGTCAAGAGGGTTGTTGCTGTGTTTTGATTTTTATAAGAGACTGTAAGAGATGATTCTTTCAGACTTTTTGAATAAGAAAAAGCAGCATCATACCGCGCTTCGTTAGTTGTTTGACGATTTGCCGCGGTCCGTCAGCGCGTGAACGTCTTCCTCCGTTACCTCCGTGACTTTCGCGATCGTGATTACATATATATCTATTATTTTACTACTTTTTCCCTCATCACCCCCTGCTGTAACCCTTCCTCGTACGTCCTTCCAGCATCATCGCCTGGTCCTGCAACAACTTCTGCCGCACCTTGTGTCGCCACCGCGCCTCCCGGCTTTGCATGC
>Ga0068696_100107_pt1 | contig 49510 bp, 45 predicted proteins | sample CeladaPassaB1F15_FD_62204 | JGI IMG/M metagenome (GOLD analysis project Ga0068696, IMG submission 62204) | Cellulose-adapted microbial communities from the Joint BioEnergy Institute, USA - Passage B1F15 | ecosystem: Engineered > Bioreactor > Continuous culture > Unclassified | place: USA, Joint...
AAAATCGGGCAACTTGCCATCAGAAGAAGTGAGCGAGTCTATCAAAGGTTCCTTCCCGAATACCACCACTCCCAGATCCACATCCCGACCAGCTAATTGATAAGCCTTGCGCACGAACTCTTTAGCCTGTGCTATACCTTCTGGCCCAACGCTATCGGAGGCATCAACCAGGAACACTACGCCCAATTTGTGACTTGGCAAGCGCAGGTACAATCCAGATAGAGCAAGGGCGAGACAGGTCAGAACTGCTAACCTCGCAGTCGCAACGAGGACTTTCCGCATCCTGCTAAGCCTTAGAGCCCTGGCAGACAGCGGTACAAGCGGCAGTAATAATAGCAGGAAAAGGAACAGGGGGCTATCAAATCCTAGCCTCATGCGATCCTCCTCCTGCGAGGCATATGCCTGCTAACGTACAGGACCCACTCCAAGAAAAGCACGGCGAGCGCGATGAATGCCAGAGGGCGCCAACGCACTCTTGTGTTCGCAGATACTCTTTGCTCAGAGGTAGCAGCTGAATCCCCAATAGGCTCCAAGCTGGCATTAGCCCCTATGTTGGACTCTACTCGACTGCCGGCGTTGACCACGAAGCGCCTCAGCACATTGCCTTCCTTATCCAGGACCTCGTACACCCCAGGCTGGTACGTCTCAGCAAAGACTCCTGTCGAGACGGGGTACAGCTCACCATCAGGAGCCCTGACCGATCTCTCGTCCTGCCCCAAAGGCACCACTGCTCCCTGGGGTAACGATTGATTCAAGTTGCTCAGGTTGGCGGGTCTCATGTAGTCCAGGATGTTACTTACAAGTATAGGGAAGGAAACCTGCAACGGCATGTCGGAATCCTCGGGGGGGAACGCCAAGGCAAGCACTCTTCTGCCCGCATTATCACCCACAGCCATGACCGGCACATCTCCGGAGTAAGCCAGGGGCGTCGTCCAATCCGGCAACAACATCCTGCGTGCGCTGGCAATAGATACGGTAGTCAAATCCACGTAGCGCAGCAGGGGATGATCTTCCTGAGCCGTGATCTGGAGAGAATCCAGTTGACCAGCAACGCCGAAAAGCTCATTGCCAGGAGTCCCCATGAGCACTAGATTGCCTGTAAGTGGAAGCTTATCCGGCAAGCTGCCATTGAACACGTACAGGTCGTAGCCGGCAGGAACCTCTTTTGAGGAAGACTTGTACAGATCAACATTCGGATAAAGGCTTAGAGCTCTCTGCAAGAACGGACTCTCTCTACCGTAGAGCAATACCTTCATGGGAGGGAGGGGATCTCGAAGAGTCCAGGCCCGATCGTCCTCGGGCAGATCATCTCCCGGTGACAACCTGGCTTCTATCACTTTGCCCACCGGCACATCATTAATCTCAATACCCATGGATCTATCTGAAGGCAAGGCGATCTTTCTAGAATCGTACAAGTCACCGTCGACGAGTATACTTACATCGACGGTTCTCTGTGGCCCATAGTTAGCGATCGAGATCCATAACTGTACTCCGCTACTGCTATGTCTTGTGGCCATAGCTACTATGCCAGAGTTGCTACCATCACCGGCCACACGTTCTATGCGCACGGGGTAGGGCATATCGGGAAGCGATTGCGCATTATAGGCACCATCGGTAAAAAGAACTACAGTGGGATTCCTCATCCTGCTGGCGATGGACTTGGCCAGCAGGAAAGCATCACTGAGGTTGTTCTCACCATAAGCCAGGCTGGTATTTCGAGCTGCACGAATTATCTCCCCTGTATCAGTCGTAGGCCCTACAACCACTGAAGGTTGGGGGCCAGCGGTGACAAGAGCAGCGGAACTACCCTCTGGCAAGCTTTTGGCCAGAGCCTCTATCCTGCTGATTGCAGCCTGTAGTCGATGGGGATTTACGTCTCTGGCAGCCATGCTGGTCGAGGTGTCCAGGATCAACACGACATCACCATTGATATAGGCGTTGGTCTTCCACATAGGCCTGGCCATGGCTAACACCAACAATGTCAGGATCAACAGCTGGAGAAGCAGAAAGATATTGCGCCTCAACTTCTGCCAGGGGGCATTGGCCTCTAGATCCTGAGCTATGTTCCTCCACAGGAAGTTACTCGAGACCACGACTCTGTCAGGACGCGGCCGTAGCAAGTACATGACCACCAGAGGCAGGGACAGCAGCAGTAGCGCCAGAGCCAAAGGAGTAGCAAAAGCCATGTGCCTTACTCCAGAACCTTCAGCCTGCGCAGATCGTCAAAGAGTATCTGCTCGATATCCTGATCGCTAATCACTTGAAGATATGTTATCCCAACTGCCTTGCAGGTATCCCTGATACCATTCAGCCAGGATTGCAGTTCCAGTACATAGCGCTCCAAGGCATCGTTATCAGCTCGTATCGAGATGGCCTCTCCGGTCTCGGAATCTATGAGTTCGAATTGCCCATCAGCTATCTGTGGCTCAATCTCATCCCGTGAAAGGACATGCAGAAGGACGACTTCAGAGCCTCTGCCACGAAGCCTGCGCAGGCCCCTGTGTACGTCCCCAGCCTCCATGAGATCACTAATCACTACCAGCAGCTCGGTCCTCCTTAAGCCAGAGGCCAACCTCGTCAACAATCTTTCGAGGTTCACCTTGCCTGAAGGCCGGCAGCTAGCGAGCATACTTAGCAGCTCCCTGAATCCTGCCCTCCCCCGAAGCCTGCGGGATGAGGTATAACCTTGAGTGCTCGGCTCTACCACTACCAGGTTGTCCAGGTCGTTGAGGGCTACGTATCCAAGTGAGGCGGCGAGGCCAGCAGCCATAGAGATCTTTGATGGTGTACCAAAGCCCATGGAGTTGCTTGTATCCAGCACCAACCGGACGGTCCTGTCTTCCTCCTCTTCCATCAGCTTGACATACAGGCGATCGCTACGGGCGTACAGATTCCAGTCCACCCTCCTGAGGTCATCCCCAGGCGAATAATCTCTGTAATCGGCAAACTCTATGCTCTGTCCCCATTTGGTGCTGCGACGCTCACCTCTCATTCTCCCGGAATACCTGCCCCGATGCATCAGGGAGACGGAGTCGAGCTTTCGCACCAGATCGGGGGTCATAACCGACGTTATGTCTGTCAGGTCGAAGGATACGTTAGCCATACTATTAGATCCTGGTAAGCGAAGCCACTAGCGACTCTACTATGTCGCGAACGATACTCTCCGTAGAAATGTTCTCAGACTCTCCTTCATAGTTGAGTATTATCCTGTGGCGCAGGGCCCAGGCAGCGATCTCGTTTATATCCTCTACCGCCACGTTGTAACGCCCTTCAAGCAGAGCTTTCAGCTTCGCACCCAGTACCAGTGCCTGGGCACCCCTGGGACTCGACCCAAACCTGACGTATCTCTTCACACTCGCGGGCGCCGCGGGGTTATCGGGATGAGTCCTAAGGACAAGCTCAGAAACGTAAGACAAAACATGAGGAGCAACTGGTACGTCCAGGGAAAGCATCCTCATCTGATTGATAGTATCAGCATCTGCTACTTTCTCTACCGAAATAGTGGCTGGTGTGGTGGTTGTCTCCAGGATACGCACCAACTCTTCAGGAGATGGGCTGGGGACAAGCAGCTTGAACATGAAGCGGTCCAGCTGTGCCTCAGGGAGTGGGTAAGTACCCTCAAGATCGATAGGGTTTTGAGTAGCCAACACAAAGAAGGGCTTCGGCAGAGCGTGAGTATCGTTGCCCACGGTCACTGCGTGCTCCTGCATAGCCTCCAGCAGGGCGGACTGCGTCTTTGGGGTAGCCCGGTTGATCTCGTCTGCGAGCACCAGGTTAGCGAAGATGGGGCCCTCCTGAAACCTGAAGCGACGGGCTCCGGAAGCATCCTCTTCCAACACATTGGTACCGGTGATATCGGAAGGCATCAGGTCGGGTGTGAACTGGATGCGGCTGAAGTGCAGATCAAGCACCTCGGCGAAGGTGCGCACAGTCATAGTTTTCCCCAACCCGGGTAGTCCTTCCAGGAGGGCATGACCTCCAGATAGGATACATATCAATGTCCCCTCTACAAGCTCCCTCTGGCCGACTATCCTCTTGGAGACCTCACTAAGTATGCGTTGAGCTATATCTGTGAACTCATCTGGTGAGATGGAAAGTCTATTCGTCATTTATTCCCCTGCCCTTGAGATTTACTGTCCTCCCCCGATGGCGCTATCTGATCGAAGTACTCCCTCACGTAGTCCTTTAGCGAGACCGGTATATACTTGTCTTCCAGGTAGGAATAGGCTGCCTGACTATAGTCAGCGTAAGCCTCGGAGTAACTCCTGCTTGCCTGGTTTCTGGCTCCCTGTCCCACGCTTGTGCCCTCCTGGTTTCCAGAGGAGCTCGACCCCACCCTCACAAGTTTCTTCCCCTTGCTATCTATTCTGGATGGGGCATAAACGGGCATGTCCTTAGGCAAGGGGGTAGTGCCCCTATTGGCTCCGCCAGCTATTCCACCCTGGCCGCTCTTATTACCCTGACCGACACCAGTCCTGGCTCCCCCTCCGGTCCCACCAGTGGTGCTCGAGCCAGATGATCCTTGTCCAGACCCCTGATTGCTGTTTGCTTTGGCTCCCTGACCGCCCCCAGAAGATGCGTTACCCTGCTGAGCGTTGCTATCAGAAGTGCTACCTCCCGATGACTGATTGCCCGAGCTGGAAGCTGCCGTGTTCCGGTCCCCTGACTGTGCCAGGGACTGCCTGCTATCCTGGAGCTGCGACAGCGTTCGCTCGACGGCATCAGCTGTCGAGGCTCTGGACATCCCTGCATCGATCTGCTGCTCCAGCGAACCCGACAGCTTGCCATCCATAGCTGATTGCCTGAGGGCATTAGACAGGTCGGATGACAAGCCAGAGGTCTCAGAAGCAGCTTTCTGCAGTGCCTGCTTGATCTGCTGTTTCTCCTGAGGGGTACCACTCCGGAGCTTCTGGTCGAGAGATTTCAGCTCTGCTTTCACCCTGGACGCGTCACGATCCCTGATAGCCTGTGCCAGGTCGCTGGTGAGGGCAGAAGCTCCAAGAGCCGAGGCTGCCCTATCCAAAGCAGCTCTGCTACGAGCTGGCCCCTCGATATTCAGCTGCTGGATCTTTGCTTCCGACTCAGCCACCCTCGACACGGCCTCTTCTCTGGTGAGGTTGCCTTTCTCAAGGGACTGCTGCAATGCATCCAGCTCCTGCAGGATCTTCCTGACCTCAGGGTCGGTGGAGCCCAGCTTATTGAGATGCTGTGCAGACTCCCTTATGCGCTGTGCCTGCTCGCGCTGCTCCATGGCAAGCTGTCTCTTGTCGCGCAGTACATCAAACTGAGGATTAGGGACGACACTGTTCAATATCAGGAGGAGGACAGCTACAGCGCATATTCCAGCGGCTATCCTTGAAAACTTGAACCTGACTGCAGCAGACCAGGCGATATCTCGGCTGATACGTGCAGCATCCAACCACAGCCTGTCGATCATGCCCCCCTGCGAACCCTCAAAAGCTAGTGCAGAGCTTAACCTGGATCTCAGGCCAAGCTTCATCTCTGCTGCAGTGAGGACCCTTATCCTGTCGACCGGCCAGATGAAAGCTCCCACAAACGCCAGGATGCCTGCTGCCAGGGGAAGAGATACGGCTGTAAGCCACAATTGGCCACGGTCCAGCAGCGGCCACAATCTACCTGCCAGCCCGATCATGCCAGCCAGTGCGAATCCGCAGGCCAGCCCCCAGACGGCTGCATACACTGCACGAGCAGCTCTTACGCGGAGCACCAGCCTGTTGGTCGCTCTCTTGATTATCCAAAGTTGATCAGCTGGCATCAAACTTCCCCTTCCGCAGCACCCCTCTGATCACCCTGAGTCAATGGTACATCTTCCATGGTCTCCGTAAGAGTATACCCCTCGGGGCGAGAAGGATTTCTTGGGTTCCTGGCGACTACGGGTCTCACGTTCCTGATGCTTAGCCATACGCACACCACGGACAGGACTATATATATGACGCTGTATATTATCCAGGGGCTTGGTAGAGACATTGTAAATCTTCCCTGGGTATTCGGGTTAGCCAGATCCAGATGTATCAGGAACAGATCGCCGTTAGCAACCAGAGCGGTCTCCGAGACTATCGCGGTTAGCACGGGGCTAAAAGCTATGAGCAGATCCGACACATACAATAAAAACTTCGATGGGGCCTCGGAAGTAGGGCCAAGCATTGCCGCGAGGGTGTTATCAAAGCCTAGAATTCCCAGGATGAGCACGATAAATATGGCTCCTATGAGGTTGAGCGCTACTACAAGGTAGCTGAAGACGCTGGCCAGCGTGGTGCTGCGCAGGAAAGATGAGAAGAAGACGCTGACACAGCCATAAAATACCGCCGCAAGGAGGAGTATCCACAGGCCAACCATGACCTCTGTGAGAGTCAGCCCACCAAGCGTTATCGACAGGACCTGTATGGGGAGGGCCACAACTATGAGCAACGCTATATATGCCAGGTTAGCCAGCACCTTCCCCAGCACAATGCTGGTCGGAGTTACCGGAGTTATCACCATCAGGTCAAATGTCTGGCGTTCCTTCTCGCCGGCAATGGTCCCGGCGCTGAAGGCGGGCGCCAAGGGAGCTATCAGCAGGAGCTCTATGCCGGTCAGCGTATAGAACATTATCCGGCCCAGAGGGGGCGGAGGACCTCCTATGCTACCGGTGGTTATCTTGGTAAAGCCGTATAGAGCGACCACAAAGCAGGACAGAAGGGCCAGGAATATCGTTATAACAACAAAAGCTCTGGCTCCCCTCATCCTGCTGCGGAGCTCCTTAGTCACTATAGCTTCCACCTACTGCACCTCCCCCTTGGTAACCTGCATGAAGACGTCCTCCAGGTCACCTCGTTCTTCCACAAACTCCCTTATCTGGGCACCCGCCTCGATAAGCCTCGCTATGAGAGGCGAGTAGTTATTAGAAGGTGATGTCAAACCAAAAGATATGGTGGCCGGATCCTCATCGGTCTGTGGGGCTGGCTCCATGACCTGGACATCGTTTACATCGTTTGTCGAGCTCAACACCTCGAGGGCTCTGGAGGCTCCACCGGTCAAAACTAGCCTGATACGCCTCTGCAGCTGCAGCCTGTAGATCATCTCGTCGACCTGCCCGGAGGCGAGCAGCCTGCCCTTCTCTATGATGCCGATATGGGTGCATACATCGGCCAACTCCGTCAGGATATGCGAGGATAGCATTATAGTCTTACCCATGGAGCGCAGCTCCTTCAGCAGCTCTCGCATCTCGATGCGTGCCCTTGGGTCCAGCCCGGAAGCGGGTTCATCCAGCACCAGCAGGTCCGGGTCATGGATGAGGGTGCGAGCCAGGCAGAGCCGCTGCTTCATTCCTCGAGACAGGGATTCAACGTAGTCGTCCTTCTTATCCTGCAGGTTGACCAGCTCCAGCAGCTCGTCAGTGAGAGTGCCTATGCGATCCTGAGGGATCTTGTAGCACCGCGCGAAGAAGTCCATGTACTCCCAGACCTTCATGTCTCCATAGACACCGAAGAAGTCTGGCATGTAGCCTATATGCATCCTTATCTTCTCGGGCTCATCACGCACTGAGAGGCCATTGATCCAGGCCTCGCCGGAGGTAGGCTCAAGGAGCGTGCAGAGTATACGCATGCAAGTAGTCTTGCCTGCTCCGTTGGGGCCTATGAACCCGTATATGCTGCCCTGCTCGATCTCGAGATCCAGGTTATCAAGCGCTCTCAGCTGCCCATAGATCTTGGTCAATCCTCGGGTCTGCACGATAGCTTCAGGCATTGGTCCGCCCTCCCAAGTAGCTGCTCAGGAGATTATCATCGCCCCGACTGGAGGTACCAGGGGTAGATTGGGAAGATTGGTCAGAGGGTATCCTGATCACCACCAGCCTGTCTGTGTAGATTCTAGCTCCCTGATTTCTCAGGCCGACCATCGCTGGCACGTTCTTTTGCCAACCAATGAGCACAGTGTCCGTGCCTGGAACCAGCGGCCGCACCGAGCTGTCAGACGGTGCTGGAGTGGTTGGGGAAACAACAGACTCGGTGATCGCCGTTCTTCTAAAGTCATTGGTAGCGTCGGGGGAAGTGTTTTCCCATATAACTGTGGAGGAGTCAACATTGCTTACGCGCCTAACAGACTGTTTATCTATAGTTCCTACTCTGAACCACCGGCCGTTGTGGAACACGAAAGCTTCCTCTATGGGGTACTGGCTGTGATTGGCGATCTCTCCGCTCATGGTCCCGCCATTGAAACGCAGATCTGTCTCGACCATGGGTCTGTCGGCCACGCGGGCGCCTACTGCAGCCCATGACTTGAAGCTATAGACATCCACAAAGGCATCGCTCACGACATAGGATCCCTGGTCAAACTCCACGGTATATCCGCGCGTGGATATGGCATTATCCGAGGTGCCCAGACTGCTTGCGCCCGCAACCTGCCACATGGGCAGCAGGCTCGAGTCCAGGGCTATGTCGTAATTCTTCCTGACGGGACTGAATATGCCGAAATTGAGCATTACCTGCTCGTATCTGGAACCAGCATTTGCCTGCACGACCTCCAGGGACTTTATCGTGGTCGCGCGACCTCGGGTGGCCGATCCACCTGCGTAGGCCACCACGGAGAAGACGAGAGAGATCGCGGGGATGAGTACCCAGGCTAGTTCCCTCCTGTCGGTGCGTTTGAGCAGGAAGTAAAGCACGGGGCCTATCAACACCACGTAGACTCCCAGGAAGCCTATCAGGGCCCAGGTAGATGGCAATCCTAAGCCGGGGATATTCTGTACGAACTGATTGATCTCCCAGGATGAGAGAAACAGTGCGTCGTTAGCCTTGTGGGGGGATGAAGCCAGCAGCCTGGCAAGTATCCTGGGTGTCCCTTGCCACGTGCTGAAGGGTTCCTCTGTGGGGTTCCAGGCTAGCCATATAGCCCTGCCTTCGCCAAAGGACCTCTCGGCCACGAGAGGGGTGGACGCAGAGCCAGCGATCACCCGTGCCCCGCTCACGAGGTCAGCGGCCAGCACCTGTGCTCTGCCCGGGGAGGTGCTGGTGCGCGACAAGCTTGCGAGATCCTCAACGTCAGCGCTAGTTGATCCCCCCTTCAGCCTGACGGGCATAACATCGCCCAGCGCACTCAGCTCCCCTACCAGCAGCAGGGTGCCGCCGGAGTTGACCCAGGACCTGAGGGCTTCAACCTGCTGTGGGGAGAGATCAGTAGCCACGCTTCCATCCAGTACGAGGGCATCCAGGCTCCCCAGAGCCAGCGATCTATCGGGGAGGTCTCTGGGTTCTATCTGCACGACGTTGATATCGCCAAGCTGCCTGTTTTCAAGCCGCAGATAGGAATCGGCAGAAGGGACGATGACCCCTACCAGATACTGAGAAGAGCCTAGAGAGCTGGCTTGAGCAGAGGCTTCTGCCAGAGTTTGAGTGCCGTTGAGCACCCTGGCCCTCAGGGTCACGGAGGTCCCTATCATCGAGGGGTAAAACACCACCTCCTTGGAGCTGCCCTGAGGGAGATCCATCTCGGTAGTGTAGACGAGGTTGCCAGCGGACTGGGAGACGATCAGCTCCACCCTGCCGACGAAGCTCTGTCCTTGATTCGATACTCTTAAACGAACCGGTGCAACACCCCACAGGCTGGAATAAGAGCCATCGAAGGCAGGATCTACTTCTACCGATACGTTACTCTGTGCGTAGGCAGAGCCCACATAATGGAGTGCTAGAGAAAAAATGAAAGCTAGTGCAAGGACAAACCTGACCGATAGATGCTTCAAGCTTCACCTCTTTTGGTATCTAGATAAAATAACTCTCAAAGGACGTAAAAGTTTCTTCCAGCCCGGTAATCACACGGCCTCTAGAAAGCATGAATCAGCTCTGTTTCCGCATCGAGCAGCTCGACGGGGAGGTGATAGCTCTCAACAAATGCTATTACCTTGGCCAGCACCTCATCTGCGTGGCGCGAGTCGCTGGAGGCGTAAGCTACCAGCAGTTCAGCGGACTGCCACTTGTCCTGCGAGCCAGTCTCGGCAACGGATACGCTGTATGCATCGGTGAGCCGGCTCTGCAGAGACCTCAAAACCTGACGCTTATCTTTTAGGGACTGGCTTTCAGGCAGATGAAGCACCAGCCTGCAAGCAGCAATCACAGCCGCCATCTTTTGAACTCCTTCTGATACAGGTGAGTTCTGTTATTGTTTGATTATAAAGTCAAATGAGATCATTACCAAAGCCAGGAGGTATGGAGATACTACAGACAGTGTCGGTCCTGGCTATCGGTCAGCGAGCTATCTGGGGCGTGGGCACACCAGCACAGGATTCCGCGAGGTCCTGAGGATCTTTGTGGATACGCTCCCGAGCAGCATGCGCTGCACAGCTCCCAGTCCACGCGCTCCCACCACCACCAGAGTCGGCTCTCCATCTCGGTCTGAGTGGCGGAGCAGGACCTCTGCAGGATCTCCAGCCTCTACTACGGGCTTGACCTCGACCTGAAACCTGCCCCTCAGGTTCTCGGATCGCTGGGAGGAGCTTTCCTGCAGGGACTGCAGCAGCTCCGAAAGCACCTCAGGGTGTCTTCTTGGGTGCACAGGTGTAGGATAGGCGGTGATCAGTTCCAGACCGCAACCCAGTAGCTTGGCGATGGCTGCGGCGATCTCTGCAGCTCGCTCAGCTTCTTCCGAGAAATCGTCGCCCACGACCACCTTGTGAGGTGGCCAGACATCCGCCCCACCTCTCAGCACGAGCACCGGTACGTGGGCATGGTGGACCACCTCTTCAGAGGTGCTGCCCATCATGAGTCGCTCAAGGCCGGATTTACCCCTGCTGCCGATGATTATCAGGTCGGCCTCTATCTGCCTGGCAACCGACAGTATCTCTTCAGCGGGACGCCCTGACAGCAGGTGGGGGTGGACGTTTGTGACACCCCTGGATCGGACCTTCTCTACCTCTTTCTCCAGCAGGTTTCTGGCGGCACTCTCAACCTCTGAGGATTGGTCTTCCACCACCACGGGCACCATGCCGACTGGAGCAAAAGGTGGCGGTGCCTGCCACACATGCACCACGTGCAGATCGGCACCGGCCCTGGACGCCAGATCCACGGCAGCATCGAGGGCCAGGGCGGAGTCCTGTAGCCCGTCGGTAGCCAAAAGCAGGGTTCTGGGGAACTGAGCCTCAGCCATAAAGAAACACCTCCTGATAGATCTTTGGGAGAGGAGGAAAGGCTATAGCCTGTGCACGAATCTGTTGATCCTCTCCAGAGCCTCTTCTATCTGCTCCATGGATGTGGCGTAGCACATGCGCACGTGTCCCTCCCCCGAGGGGCCAAAGACATCCCCTGGCACAGCAACTACCTTCTGCTGTAGCAGGAGTTGCTCCACGAACTCCATGGAGGACAGTCCTGTGGGGGTGATATCCGGGAACACATAGAAGGCTCCCTTAGGCTCAAAGGTGGGCAGCCCTATCTCGTTGAGGGAGGAGACCATCACCTTCCGCCTGCGATCGTACTCGGCCCTCATCTGCTGTACGTAGGGTTCACCAGACTTCAGAGCCTCTATCGCTGCATACTGGGCGGCGGTAGGGGCGCTCATGATGGTGTACTGGTGGATCTTCATCATGGCCTCTATCAGGTCAGCCGGTGCGCAGACATACCCCACCCGCCATCCGGTCATGGCGTACGACTTGGAGAAGCCGCCCAGGAGTATGGTTCTCTCCCTCATGCCGGGCAGGGATGGGAAGCAGGTATGCTCGACTCCGTAGGTGAGCCTGTCGTAGATCTCGTCGGAGATAACCAGGAGGTCGTGCTCCTCGGCAAAGGCTGCCAGCTTCTCCAGCTCATGCCTCGGCATAACCGCACCGGTGGGGTTGTTGGGATAGGCAAGCAGCAAGGCCTTCACCTCTGGGGACAGGAGCGGCTCGAGGAACTCCACGCGCATCTCGAACTCGTAGCGCTGGGAAAGAGGGACCATGACAGGCTCGGCATCGGCCATGACGACCGCGGGCACATAGGCCACATAGGAGGGATCGGGCACGAGTATCCTGTCGCCCCGCCCGAGGACCGCTCGGCAGGCAATATCGAGCGCCTCAGACACTCCAACTGTTATGAGGATCTCCGAGTGGGGGTCGTACCTCACGCCATATCTGGCTGCCAGATGTTCCGAGAGGAGCTCCCGAAGCTCGAGAAGGCCGTAATTAGAAGTATAAGAGGTGTGTCCCTCTCTTATGCTTCTGATTCCAGCCTCGCGTATGGGGTCTGGGGTGACGAAGTCGGGCTCTCCCACGCCCAGGGATATGACTCCTTCGACTCCAGATATCAGGTCGAAGAACCTCCTGATGCCGGAAGGGGGGATCCTTCTGGCCCTCTCCGAAAGGAACCTGCTTACACTACGATGATCCACAGTAGCCATTGAAAACTCTCCCAGTTGTAGACACGGTAAATATAGAACTGCAATCCCGCAGTGTCAATCGAATCAACCGCCACCGCCTCTGGAAATATGGAAAATATTTACATACTTTCTGACAAGCTGGGGATCCACCCCAAGCGCCAGCAGGTCAGGTTCACTGGCGGCTATCAGGGCTCCTACCTCGCGGGGGTCGAGATCATAGGAGGCCAGCGCGTCGTAAGGGGAATCCATCAGCAGCTGCAGGAAATCCTCTTTTGATATGGCCTCAACGATGACTCTTTCCAGCTCAGGTCTCGACATCTTCGCCCCTCATGCAGAAAGCTTAGCATATTACCTGCCAGCGGCGCTGCTGGTATTTTCATGCATCTGCACAGTTGACTCTTGTCCAAACCAGGAATATAATCCATCCAAACCAAAGGGTGGTATCGGCAATGTCAAACCAATGGAAAGTCTCTTACACGGAGGCGATAGCACACATCCGGTAGCGATGAGGGCTGCCGGATGTGTGCTTTTAGCGGTAGTTAAAGCAGGAGGTGGCCAATGAACTCAGGACTTATAGGCAAGATAGAGAAGGCACACAGGTATGCGCAGGAGCCGGAGAGGGTACGCATCCACCATCTCGAGGCTACATTTAATGGGGATAACAACTCCTACGAGGTTAGTTTCAGGGACAACAAGTGGAACTGTGGATGCCATACATTCTCGACCTTCGGGGACTGCCAGCACGTGATGGCTATCCAGAAGATCCTCAAGCCGATGCTGCCCGAGGATACGACAAGCGAGCAGCAATCTCAACAACCTACTGCCTAGACTGAATAACCGATGGAAGAAGAGAACTCTGGGGTATTCACTGTAGTAGGAATTCTCGTGGTGCTGGTGCTGGGCGTTGCAGTGTTCTGGATCCTCTACACTTCCCTCGCAACGCCCATAAGCACCGGTTAGCGCTACTCACACTCCTTGCGCTCTCCAAAAGAGCTCACTAAGAGGTTGACACTTTCATATTATAATGCTATTCTGATACCCGGATTAGCACTCTCAAGGCGAGAGTGCTAATTCCAGAGGTGTGGGTGCTAGGATGAGAGACCTGAACCTTTCCGAGCGAGCCAGACTGGTGCTCAAGCTGGTGATAGAGGAGTACATAGCTACAGCCAAGCCGGTGGCGTCCGCGACGCTGCGGGACAAGTACGGCTTGGGTGTGAGCTCTGCTACCCTGCGCAACGAGATGGCGGAGCTGGAGAAGATGGGTTATTTGACCCACCTGCACACCAGTGGTGGGCGTGTGCCTTCTGAGGCCGGCTATCGGCTATACGTGGAAAACCTGATGGACAATCTGGGTCTCAGCCCGGCGGATCTGAGGCGTGTGGAGCACCAGTTCCACCAGATAGAGAGGGTAAGAGACATCGAGAGGTGGGCGGAGCTGGCGGCTTCGGTGCTGGCGCAGCTGGCAAATAATGCTGCGCTGGTCACTACCCCGCAGTCGGAAAACCTGCAACTGAGACGGATACACCTCATACAGCTACATGACAGGTCCGCTCTGGTGATAGCTGTGATGGACGATGGTACGGTGAGGCAGTCGGTGTACGAGATGCCCTATGAGGCTTCTCAGGAGGAGCTGGACAGCATCGCTGCGGCTCTGAACGCCGAGTTCGCTGGTGAGGTGACCTCCAGGCTGGTTCGCAGGGCCAGGGACCTGCCTGCTCCGGTCAGCGATATCGTAAGGGCAGTGATAGACGTGGTGTCGCAGGCATCGGGGATCGGAGAGGTCCATCAGGTGGGGCTGACGCAGATGCTGGCGCAGCCCGAGTTCCAGAGCAGCGAGCGTGCACGCCCGGTGATAGAAATGATCGAGGGTGGCAGCTTGTTAAGAATATTATCGGAGAGGGTCGCCAGGTGGCCTGGCGTCCACGTGATCATAGGGTCGGAGATCCCGATCCCCGAGATGCAGAACTGTGCGATAGTCACGGCCACCTACAGAGCTGCGGGTGGCAGCCAGGGGTTGCTGACGGTAGTGGGGCCGATGAGGATGCGCTACAAGCGCACGATATCTTCGGTCTACTACCTGTCGAACCTGCTGAGCGAGCTGCTCTCTGACAAATACCTTGAGAGCTAGATGACCGAGGAGGTGCTGATGACCCAGGAAGCAAGAAACGAGCAGGAGATGGAGAACACTCAGCCTGTGGAGCCGGAGCTGGAGAAGGCTCAGGCGGACAACGAGCCCATGGAGATGACTGAGCCCGTGGTCGAGGAGATCGAGGCTGCCGAGGCCTCAGCCCAGGCTGATCTCGAGCAGCAGCTCCAGCAGGAGCGGGAGAAGGCTCAGGGGCTGCTGGACGAGCTCAAGCGGGAGAGAGCGTCCTTCATCAACTACAGGAGAAGGATAGAGCAGGAGAAGGAGTCGTGGTCTAGGGAGGCCACGGCGTCGCTGATCTACAACCTGCTGTCGGTGCTGGACGATTTCGAGAGAGCGAAGAAGGCTATCCCGGAAGAGTTCAAGGGCAGTCCCTGGGTAGAGGGGTTGCTGCTGGTCGAGCGCAAGCTGTTCTCTACGCTCGAGCTGGCAGGGCTCAAACCGATAGAGGCAGTGGGGAAGCCTTTTGATCCGAACATCCACGAGGCTGTATCTACCGAGCCTGTGGAGGGGGTTGAGCACGGAACCGTAGTAGAAGAATATCGCAAGGGCTACATGCTTGGAGACAGGGTGCTGCGGCCAAGCATGGTCAAAGTAGCACAGTAGCCGAAAGGAGAGTGAGGATATGGGAAGAACTATTGGTATAGACCTTGGTACGACCAACTCTGTGATGGCTGTGATGGAAGGTGGTGAGCCCACGATCATCCCCAACGCTGAGGGCTCGAGGTTGACGCCTTCCGTTGTGGCTATCAATCCGAAGACGGGTGAGAGGTTGGTGGGGCAGATAGCCAAGAGGCAGGCCGTCACCAACCCTGAGAACACTATATTCTCCATCAAGAGGTTCATGGGCCGAAGGTTCGATGACCCTGAGGTCCAGAAGGCGATGAAGATAGTCCCCTACAAGATTCGTCAGGCAGCCAACGGCGGAGTCGAGGTCAAGATGGGGGACAGGTGGTACACCCCCCAGGAGATCTCGGCGATGATCCTGCAGAAGCTGAAGGCGGATGCAGAGGCCTATCTTGGCGAGACGGTTGACTCCGCGGTGATCACGGTGCCTGCTTACTTCAACGACAGCCAGAGGCAGGCGACCAAGGATGCGGGGACTATTGCGGGGCTCAACGTCAAGAGGATCATCAACGAGCCTACAGCTGCATCCATGGCCTATGGCCTGGACAAGAAGAGCGAGGAGGAGATCGCGGTCTACGACCTTGGTGGTGGTACGTACGACATCTCCATACTGGCCATAGGCGAGGGTGTGTTCGAGGTCAAGGCCACGAACGGTGACACCTACCTGGGTGGCGATGACTTCGACAACAGGATCATCGACTGGCTGATAGAGGAGTTCAAGAGAGACCAGGGCATAGACCTGAGGCAGGACCGCATGGCCCTGCAGAGGCTGAAGGAGGCCGCTGAGAGGGCCAAGATCGAGCTGTCTACAACCCAGCAGACGGAGATCAACCTGCCGTTCATCACGGCGGATGCCTCTGGCCCCAAGCACCTGATCATAACGCTGACCAGGTCGAAGCTCGAGCAGCTGGTCGGCGACCTGGTGGAGCGCACTATCCCGCCGATGGAGCAGGCGCTGAAGGACGCCGGCTACTCCAAGTCGGACATAGACGAGGTGCTGCTTGTCGGTGGCCAGACCAGGATGCCTCTGGTCCAGGAGACGGTCCGCAAGTTCTTTGGCAAGGAGCCTCACAAGGGCATCAACCCTGATGAGGTGGTGGCCATAGGTGCGGCGATCCAGGCGGGTGTGCTGTCCGGAGAGGTGAAGGACGTCCTGCTGCTGGACGTTACGCCGCTGACCCTGTCCATCGAGACGCTGGGTGGGGTGGCCACACCGCTGATCCCACGCAACACGACCATCCCGACCCGCAGGAGCCAGGTGTTCACGACCGCGGCGGACAACCAGACGCAGGTCGAGATCCACGTCGTGCAGGGCGAGAGGCCCATGGCTTCCGAGAACAAGACACTGGCGAGGTTCATCCTCGACGGCATACCGCCTGCACCCAGGGGAGTGCCGCAGATAGAGGTGACCTTCGATATAGACGCCAACGGCATACTCAACGTCTCGGCCAAGGACCTGGCGACCGGTCGTGAGCAGAAGGTGACGATCACCGCCTCCAGTGGCCTGTCGAAGGAGGAGGTGGAGCGGCTGGTGCGCGAGGCCGAGCAGCACCGCGCCGAGGACCAGAGGCGCAAGGAGCTGGTGGAGGCCCGCAACATCGCCGACTCGCTGATCTACCAGACCGAGAAGGTGCTGCGCGAGCACGGCGATCGGATCAACGAGAGCCTGAAGTCGGACATCCAGCGCAAGATCGAGGACCTGCGCCAGGCGATGGCCGGCGAGGACATCGGGCGGATAAGAACCGCCACGGACGAACTGGCCAGGGCCAGCCAGCAGATCGGCGCGCAGATGTATGGCCAGCAGGCGACGGGTACCTACGGGCCGGAGCCTGGCGGCCAGCAGGGGCCACAGGGCGGCCAGGGCAAGGGCCCTGATGACGGCACCATAGAGGGCGAGTTCAGAGAGGTCTAAGCCTCGCTGGTGTGGCCGGAGTCGGTTTGTGCTCCGGCCACACTGCTTTTTGACACCTGTCGACGCATTAGGTAAGTTGTTAGTTGATAGCATTACTTAGAGTTGAGTGCCTATGGACAGCAGAACTAAGAGGGACTATTACGAGATCCTTGGAGTACCTCGCAACGCGTCCGAGGAGGAGATACGCCGTGCATACAGGCGTCTGGCACGGCAGTATCACCCCGACGTGAACAAGGAGCCCGATGCTGAGGCCAAGTTCAAGGAGATCAACGAGGCCTACCAGGTGCTGAGCGATGCCGAGAAGCGCGCCATGTACGACCGGTTCGGCCACGAGGGCGTGGGCAACGGCGGCTTCGGCAGCTACGACTTCACCGGCAGCCCGTTCGGCTTCGGCATCGAGACCATATTCGAGAACCTCTTTGGTGCATCCACGAGGCGGACGAGGAGCCCGCGCAAGGGCAACGACCTGCGCTACAGGATGACGCTGACCTTCGAGGAGGCCGTGTTCGGCACAACCAAGGAGATAGAGATCACTAGGCGCACGGTCTGCCCGAGGTGTCAGGGCACGAGGGCAGAGCCGGGGAGCTCGCCATCCCGATGCCCTACCTGTGGTGGATCAGGTGAGGTGAGGAGGATGCAGAGCACCCTTATAGGGCAGTTCGTGACGGTGACGCAGTGCAACACGTGCCAGGGCGAGGGCGTGGTGATCACCAACCCATGCCGTGAGTGCCGGGGCCAGGGCTGGGTGACCGCCCCACGCAGGCTGGAGGTGAGGGTGCCTGCGGGCATCGACGAGAGCTTCCACCTGAGGCTGTCGGGCGAGGGAGAGCCGGGAGATCCCGGGGCACCGAGCGGTGACCTGTTCATAGAGTTCGACATCAAGCCGCACCCACTGTTCAGGCGCGTCGGCAGGGATATACACCTGGAGATGCCCATAAACATCGTGCAGGCGGCGCTGGGCGACACCATAGACATCCCGACGCTGGAGGGCACGGCCGAGGTGAGGGTTGAGCCCGGCACGCAGACCGGCGACACGATAAGGCTGCGCGGCAAGGGCGTGCCCAGCCTGCGGGGCAGCGGCCGTGGCGACCAGGTGGTCACCTTCAGGGTGGTCGTACCCCGCCACCTGAACGAGAAGCAGAAGCAGCTCCTGAGGCAGCTGGGCGACACCCTCGAGAAGCCTCAGCCCGAGCAGGGCGAGAAGGGCTTCTTCGACAGGCTCAGGGAGTCGCTGGGGCTGTGATCACGGACTCCGTACCCCTGCCCGTCCTCTAGATCATGCTCAGGCCATTCTCCCTGGGCGTCCTCCTTGCCAGCTGAGTCAGCTTCCATATCCTGTACTTGGCTGCGCGGTTGGGGTCCAGGGAGAAGAACAGCTTCCCCTTACACATCTCGACCTTCATGACCCCCTGCAGCTCGAGGTTGCATTGTCCCTGTTCGTTGGGGGTGCGATGCACGTTCACTCTGTGCTTGCAGAACCTGCACTCTTCGTAAATGCACAACGCCTCGTGCGACATCTGACCAGAATCCTCTCTGGATTCCCTGTGCTTTACCACACCTGTACCTCCTGCTACAAGACCTGCGGTACCCCTACATCCCCTGCGTGGGCGGAAACTCATCCCCTATTCCATAACTCAACAGCAACCTGGAAGGTTATACAACAACACATGGGCATATTTATGTCTATCCGTTGTTAATAACAACGTAAGGCTCCTTCAAGGTTGCACGCAACCACACGATTGTAAATATCGCATATAATTTGCCAAGCGTGGCAGGCCACATAAAGGGGCATAATGTTTGCTACGAATACATGTGACGGGTAGAATTTAGTGAGGTATAGATGGTTACAGCTGACTCTACGCAGATACAACCGGAGACACTGGCGAGAGAACTGGTTGATGTAGCCTCTGAGAGGAAGGCATCGGACATCGTGCTGCTGGACCTCAGGGGCGTGTCCATCATTGCTGATTTCTTCGTGATCTGCAGCGGCAGCTCCGAGAGGCAGATCAACGCTCTGTCTCAGGCCCTGGTAGAGAGGGCCGACGAGATGGGCGTGCCCACCAGAAGGATAGAAGGCAGCAGCGCCTCTGGCTGGGTGCTGATAGACTTCCTGGACGTGATGGTGCACATCTTTGCTCCAGAGCAGAGGGCGTTCTACAAGCTCGATGAGCTCTGGAAGGAGGCGAAGCCTCTGCTGCTCATCCAATAACCTGGAGGAAGGAATGTCGACAACTACAGGACGTAACCTGTTCATATTCGGCGCAGTCATAGGCGCCATAGGAGGCCTCGTACTTGGATCAATCGCCACGTACGAGCTGGGCGATTACGTCACCCAGCTCGTGCGAAGGCTCTTCAGGGCGATCACCCGCAAGCAGGAGCAGGTGAGGTTTGATCTGCTCAGCCAGTAAAGCTCCCCTGCTAGCCTGTCCCGAACTGTCTATCTCCGGCGTCCCCCAACCCGGGCACGATATAGGCCTGGTCGTTGAGGTGTGAATCCACAGCAGCCACGTAGATCTCGATATCTGGATGCGCCCTGGTGAGGGCTTCTATGCCCTCGGGGGCAGCGATGAGCCCCACGAAGCGCACGGCGGACAGGTTGCGGAGCTTGAGGACATCCACCGCTGCGACCGCTGAGCCCCCGGTGGCGAGCATGGGGTCGAGCACCAGGGCGACATCGATCTTCAGGTCCTGCGGGAGCTTGTTGTAGTACTCCACGGGCCTGAGGGTATCGTGCTCGCGGTAGATCCCCAGGTGCCACACCTCGGCGAAGGGCATCAGGCGGAGGGCTGCCGGCACCATGCCAAGGCCTGCGCGCAGGATGGGGACGAAGCCGATCCGCCACTGGAGGTCGTACCCGCGGGTGGTGGCCAGGGGCGTTTGGACCTCGATCTCTCTGAGGGGGAAATCGAGCGTGGCCTCATAGAGCAGCAGGCTGGTTATCTCGTCCACGAGCTCTCTGAACCTCTTAGGTTCGGTGTTGACATCCCTGAGGAGGGTGACCTTGTGGGCCACCAGTGGATGACTGGATACATGTACCTTGCCCAAAATCTACCTCCCGATGAAAGATGTTGTGTCTGAAGGTTGACCTTCCGGCATGCAGCGCGTACTATTACTCTCGTGAGATCCCAACCGATCGCCATCGACGTCCTCGACAGGGAGAGCTTCCTGCGATACGGGGAGACGATAGAGCTGGTGCAGCCCGACCTGGGCAAGCAGAGCCGTGGGGAGGACGACTACCAGGTCCTCACGCGCATCCCCAGCACGGGGTGGCGCCTGGCGCTGCACTGCGTGCGCGTTCGCTGGACGGACGTGCTCTACGTGTGCAACAACCGCAGGATCTTCACCCCGCAGTACGGCACGACGCTCATATGCGTGGCGCTGCCCCGAAGGACGGAGAACGTGCAGGTATTCCTGCTGGACAGATCTGTGATGCTCAACTCCGAGATCCCGCATTGCCTCCTTACCCTCTCAGCGGAGTCCTGGGTCCAGGTAGGTGAGAGCTTCGACACGCAGGCCAGGGAGATCAAGCTGCGTCGAACGCTCGTGCCGGCGGTGCTGTGGCATTAGATCCTTCTCTCCGTGCCCTGGAGGAGCCTCTGGATGTTGTCCTTGTGCATGGCGATGACCAGCAGGGCAGCCACCAGGGTATAGACAAAGTACGCCCATGGTTCGTGCAGGAAGATCACCAGCAGCAGCACCACTATGGGGGCGAGGGCGCTGCCGGTCACCGACCCCAGGCTGATGTACCTGGAGATGATCACCAGGGGTATACCCAGCACAGCCAGCACCAGCACCGCCAGTGGGACCATCACCAGGAGGGCGCCCATCCCGGTGGCCAGTCCCCTGCCACCTCTGAAGCCCAGGAACAGGGGCCAGGTGTGGCCGACGACTGCGAAGACGCCGGCTGCGGCCTGTGCCCAGTAGTTGGGTTCGGGCAGGAGCCACCGCGCGAGCAGCACCGCCAGGGCGCCCTTGGCGACGTCCATGAAGAGCACGAGGAAGAAGCCCTTCCACCCCACGAGCCTGCGGACGTTGGTGGCGCCCGTCTTGCCAGAGCCCACCGTGCGCACGTCCACTCCTGCCATCAGCCTGCCCACGATGTAGCCGTTGGGGATGGAGCCCAGAAGGTACCCGATAATGCAAGCGATGACTACGGACATCTCTACGTCTCCTGTCTGCTGCGGAAGTACATCCTGATGGGAGTACCCTCAAAACCGTAGGCTTCCCGTATGCGATTCTCCAGATAGCGCTTGTAGCCGAACTGCACCTGCTTGGGATCGTTCACAAAGAAGACGAATGTGGGTGGCTTGACATCAGCCTGAGTGACGTAGTAGAACTTGAGCCACTTGCCGGGCTTGCTGGGAGGCTGGTGAGCGGCGACGGCGTCCCTCAGCAGGCGGTTGAGGGCGGCGGTGGTGATCCTGCGCTCCCTCTCCCTGGCGATCTTGAGGGCGGTCTCCACCAGCCCGGGGATGCCCTGGGAGTACTTGGCGGAGATGAACCTGACGGGTGCCCAGTCGACGAAGGGCATTCTCTCCCTGAGGTGGGCGACGTATTCGTTGGCGGTGTTCTCGTCCTTCTCAACGAGGTCCCACTTATTGACGACCAGCACCAGTCCCTTGTACTCTTCCAGGACGTAGCCGGCGATGTGCTCATCCTGGGCGGTGAGGCCCTCCTGAGCGTCTATCAGCAGCAGCACGACGTCGCTGCGGCCGATGGCCCTGAGGGTCCTGAAGACGCTGTACTGTTCGATGCCGGACTCGACCTTGCCCCGACGCCGTATGCCGGCGGTGTCGATGAGCACTATGCGCTGGTCGCCCCACTGGATCTCCGTGTCCACGGGGTCACGCGTGGTGCCGGGCACATCGCTGACTATGGCGCGCTCCTGCCCCAGGATGGCGTTGAGGAGCCGGCTCTTGCCGACGTTGGGTCTGCCGACGATGGCGATGCGCACGACGGGGCCGGTCTCTTCCTCTTCCTCCTCTTCCTCGGGAGGGAGGAGCTCGACGACCCTGTCCAGGAGGGGGGTGATGCCCATGCCGTGGTAGGCGGAGACGGGGATAGGATCGCCCATGCCGAGGGAGTAGAACTCCACGGCCTCGTACTCCCGCTGAGGGGAGTCGGCCTTGTTGACCGCCAGGATGGTGGGCTTGTTGGTGCGCCTGAGCAGGTCGGCTATCTCATAGTCCGAGGGGGTGGGCCCCGTCTTGACGTCGATCATGAAGACGATCAGGTCGGCCTCCCGTATGGCCTGCTCTGCCTGCTCGCGGACCATGCGGCGGATGGGGTCGGGCTCATCGGAGGATGAGTCGACGCTGGTCTCCAGGCCGCCGGTATCGACGATGGTGAAGGTCCTGCCGCGCCAGCTGACCTCGCCATAGAGGCGGTCGCGCGTGGTGCCAGGCTCATCCTGCACTATCGCTGCCCTTTCCCCCAGCAGGCGGTTGAAGAAAGTTGACTTGCCGACGTTTGGTCTACCTACTATAGCTACGATTGGTTTTGCCGCCATTGAGCACCTGGTCTTTCGAAGTATTTTGGAAAACGGAGATACACTAACTTGTCATTATACAAGAGAGAAGGCAGCGTTCTCTAGCCGGCGCCCCCCGAGGCCTTCCAGGACGTATCATGGAGCCCCCACCTTCTCCAGGTCTTTACACGTATCGATTATATTTTCTATAATGCACATATCCAGTACATAGTAGAACATAATTACATAATAACAGGAGGATGCTCGTGCAAAGACGGCTCTTGAAGGTTCCTGAGGTCGCCTCCTACCTGGGCATCAGCCGCGCCAAGGCTTGGGCCCTGGTCAACTCCGGATACCTGCCCTCGGTGCTCGTGCCCCCGAGATCTCGCAGGGTCCCGCTGGACGTCCTGGAGAACTGGGTGCAGCAGCAGCTCCAGAGTGCGCCGGCAAAGGAGGCGGCGGATGGCGATGCGGAGTAATCCTGTCGACTCCTCCCGGGCGGACGCCCCGTTCCCCCAGCCACGCGGCGCAAGGCATCAGAAGCAGTCCACAACCGACATCCGGCAGATCAAGTCGAAGCTGGACCTCGCGTCGCTCGTGGAGCGCCACGCGGGCGAGCTCCGAAGGGAGGGGGGCTACCTGAAGGCCCTCTGCCCCTTCCACAAGGAGAAGACTCCCAGCCTGGCGATATACCCTTCGCGCCAGAGGTGGCAGTGCTTCGGCTGCGACCGCAAGGGGGACGTGATCGACTTCCTCGGGCACGTGCGCTTCAACGGCCTGTGGGACCGCACCAACAGCTCGCAGTTCAAGGAGGTGCTGGCGGAGGCCACAAGGATCGCGGGCGAGCCCCCCACAAATTCCCGATTTCCCGATCCCTTAACAATCGGGAATTCGGGAATTTCTCCCGCCGGCGAGAAGACCTACGAGCTGCGCGATCCTGCAGGGGCACTGGTGGCCTACCACATCCGCGTGGAGAATCCCGGGGGCGTGAAGGTGTCCATGCCCTACAAGCTCCCCGACGGCTCGTGGGGCCTGGGCGACCTGCCGAAGGAATCGCTCCCCCTGTACCGCAGCCAGCATCTGGCGTCATCCCCCGGGGCGACGATCGTCCTCACGGAGGGCGAGAAGGGAGCGGACGTGCTCTCGGAGCTCCTGCCACCGGAGAAGTACCTCGTGCTGGGCACAGCCTGCGGCTCAGCCACCACACCGGGGGAGGAGGCCCTCAGGCCGATCCTGGGCAGGGAGGTCGTGCTCGTGCCCGACGCCGACGAGGGAGGCATCGCTCACATGCAGCGGATAGCCCTGCGCCTGCTGGAGATGGGCGCGCCCGAGGGCTCCGTCAAGATCCTGCTGGGGTACGACCTGGCGGACTACAGGGAGCCGCTGGAGAAGCTGCTGGCCCGCAAGGTGAAGACTGTCACTCCCGAGATGGCCACCAGGTGGCGGGAAGAGCGCATTCCCGAATTCCCGATCCCTAAAGAATCGGGAAATCGGGAACATCCCGGATTCGTCCCCGTGTGGCTGCAGCCCGAGCCCCGGCCACGCGACTGGATCGTCGAGGACCTCATCCCCGAGGGGACGATCACCCTCCTGTACGGAGACGCGGGCACAGGCAAGAGCGCTTTTGCGACGGCGCTGGCGCTGCACGTGTGCACCGGCAGTCCCTTCCTGGGAAAGCAGACGATCGGCGGCCCAGTGGCGTACGTGGACACGGAGTTCGACGCGGAGGAGTTCGTCCGCAGGAGCTACGCGCTCTCCCGAGGCATGGGGCTGATGGGCCCGCCGGAGGGGATCTACTACCTGCGCACGCAGGGCTCCCTGACGGATCCTGCTGTGAGGGCACAGGTGGAGGCCTCGTGGGACTTCGCCCCCGCGATGGTGATCCTCGACTCCCTGACGCTGGGGGCATACGAGTCGGACACGAAGGACGTGGCGGCAGTGGTGGAGATCCTGACCTGGCTTGAGGAGCTGCAGATAACGGCGCTGGTCCTGGATCACCACGCAAAACCCTCCCCGGGAGCCAACCTGAGCGACTACCGCCCCTACGGCTCCTTCGCCAAGCACGGCAAGGGCAGGCACGTGCTGCAGCTGCTGGCGGGAGAGGCCGGAGGCACCGCGGTGAGGGTGAGCAAGAGCAACCTGGCGCCCCGGGGACTGACGCTGGGCTTCAGTCTCCGCTGGGAGGGAGACCAGATACTGCTGAGGGAGGAGCAGCTGGGGAGCGAGGCGCTTGCGGGCGTGGAGCGCAACCTGCCGCGCTCGATGCAGGTGCTGATAGCGCTGGCACGCCACCCCGAGGGAACAAGCGCCGAGGAGCTGGCCAAAGACCTTGAGATGGGCCAGAAGACGGTGCAGAACCACCTGTCGGTGCTGCGCTCGCTGGGGAAGGTGCAGCAGCTGGAGAGGGGGAGGTGGGTGGCAAAATAGCCCCACCCCCCTTTTATCCCCCCACCCCCTACCTCCTGATATGCCCTCAACCCTCATGTGGGGCACCAGCTCCAGTGCCCCAATTCCCGAAATTCCCGATTTCCCGGTCCCTTAACAATCGGGAATTCGGGAATTTCTCCCTGAGCTCCTGGAGGAGTGCCCCACTCCCCCTGCCCCCCTACGGGGGATTCCCCTAGGGCGTGGGTGCCTCTCATGGAGAGAGGTCTCTCCACCCCACTCCCCTGTGGATCTTCCACCACGCAGTGGTGAGGGCGTTTTTGTCTAATGGAGAGGGGATCTCTCCAGACCTCTCCTCCGTGGATCACCCAGAGCTGGGTGTATGGGGGATTCATGGAGAGGAGGGGGACGGGAGTCGCCTCCCCTCCTCTCCATGACCTCACCACCCCCCACAAAGCTGCACCATAGTGCCATCCAGGGAGGTCGTGGAGAACATATGGAAGCTATGAGGCGTCCTGCTCTGTCCCAGGGCCCCCCCTCTCCCCTAACCCCTCTCCCACCACTGGAGAGGGGGACGCTCGGTGGTGCCCAGGGAACTTGGATATGGGGTAGGGGTTAGTGGAGTTCAGGAAGGTGGTTTGGGGATGAGATTGGGGGAGGATGAGGGATGTGAGTTGCTGCTCCCTGGGGGCGAGAGAGCCAGAGGGGTGAGGGGATCGCGGTACAGAGTGGTCCTGGAGGGGGTAGGGGTGGGATTAGTGTGGGATGAGGGTAGTAGAGAGCTAGGCGTTATGGTAAATGCCCGAATTCCCGACTCTTAAGTAATCGGGAAAAGTGGCTGGGGGTGGAGAGATCTCTCGAATTCCTGGGAGGGTGGTGCCTGGGGAGTATGGGGTTGAGGGATGGGAGGGCTGGGGGATCAGTGGGGGTAGAAGGATTGCCTGCCGTGGGGAGGGATACTCCCCCTGGGGGCGCATCGGGTCCATAGGCAGGGCAGGGTGTTATGACTAATTCCCGATTTCCCGGTCCCTTAATAATCGGGAAATCGGGAATTGGGGGCGTGGGGGAAGGGAGGAGGTGCTGTGGGCTGATCCGGACTCTCCTGTGGGGCATGCCTTGCGTGGTGTGGTCGAAAGAAGGGGACTGCACAGGGACCGGCATGCAAGGTGTTCTATTTTGTTCTAATATTGTGCCTCCCCGAGGGTGCCATGCGATGTGGTGGTGTGTACCCTGAGGTCTTGGGGGTGTGGAGGCCGGACGTGCCTGCCCAGGTGTAGTCCCGGGTGGGAAGTGGTGTAGGGGTGGCTCTATGACCCGGGGGTGTGGAGTCCCCGCAATTGGGGAGTGTCAGGGGGTGGCCTTTGGAAGGCCAGGGAAGCATATCTGCACCAGGGGTGCAGGCCAAAGGGCGGAGATGGTGCAGGGAGGAGCTATGCCCCTCCCTGGGATCACTTACTGCGCCTGGAACTCGTCGCCTGCCAGGTCCTCATCGTTGAACACCAGGCCGAGCTGGATGCCGTCCGGCGTCTCGATGAGGTCGATGGTGGAGCCGTCGAGCGCCTGGCTGACGTCCTCGGAGATGTGGAGCACCTCGTGTCCCTCGTGCTCGACCACCTGATCGCCCGCCTGAGCTTTGCCGCTCACCAGGCCGATCTCGCCGGTGTTGAGCACCTCGAGACGGAGCACGTCGCCCTCGGCGACCTCCACGCCCTGCAGGATCTCCTTTGCTGCTGTGCTGACGTTGACCATTAAGAACTCCTTTGTGTTGTCTTCTCTGTCGACCCGCTATAAAACAAATAAGCTCGGTCACAACGGGACCGAGCAACTCCCAGCGGCCTCGCCGTTGAGATTACTTATTATACAACTTATCGCGGGGATATGCGAGACCCCTCGGCTATTTGCCGGAGAAATTCGCCACCGGTGTGTGGTCGGGACAGAGCTTGCGCGACTCCTCCTCCGAGAGGTAGGCGTCGATCAGCGCGCACCTGTGGGGATGGTGACTCCCCGGGAGGGCGTTCTCCCGGAAGTAGGCGCACCCGCGGCAGGGCTCCGCCACGAAGAGCGCTCCCGCCTCCTGCAGGCTCCAGAGCACCCTGCCTAGCCCCAGCTCGAAGACGCGGCGATCCTCGGGCGTCATCTCGGCCAGCGCCTCCGAGAGGGCGTCTCCCCAGCGGGCGAGCGCCGAGGCCACCCGCTCCCCCTCGGGCGTCAGGCGGAGCAGCGTGACCCTGCGGTCGCGGTCGCTGACCTCCCGGGTCAGCAGACCCCTGCGCTCCAGGGAGTCCACCACGCCCACGGCGCTGGCGTGCGAGCTGGCGAGCCAGAGCGCGAGGTTACCGATCGTCGTCGCAAAGCTCTTGGTATGCCGCACGAACAGGAGCGCCTGTGCCTGCGCCGGCGTCAGACCCTCACCGTGCGACTCCCGGGCGATGAGGGCGCGCATCGCCTGCCCCAGCCGCAGGAAGGTCATCGCGAGGCGGTCCATCTATCCTCCCTCCGCGGGCCCCAGCAGGGCGTCGACCACGGCCGCCTGCAGCGCCTCGAGCCGGGGCACGTGGCGGGGCGCCTCCCGCGCGATCTCCTCCGGCAGGTTGGGATCCTGTGCGCTGGCCTCCGCGACCATCTGGGGCTCGCTCAGCCACCTGGAGAGCAGGCCGTCATCGGCCTCCACGTGGAAGAGGATGCCCCAGGCGCTACTGCCCCACCTGAATGCCTGGCAGGGGGTCACAGCCGAGCTGGCCAGGGGGATAGCTCCCGGCGGCAGGTCGAAGATATCCCCGTGCCAGTGCAGCACAGTCTCCGTGGGGGCGAACCTCGAGAATATGGGGTCGCTTGCGGCCTCGGGCGTGGTGGTGATCTCGCCCCAGCCGATCTCCTTGCCCCGGGAGTTGGGGTACACCCCGGCGCCGAGCGCCGCCGCCAGCAGCTGGCTCCCCAGGCAGACGCCAACGATCGGCACGCCGCTCTCCAGGCAGCTGCGGATGAACTCCACCTCCCGCCTCAGGAAGGGGTAACGATCCCCCTCGTACACGCCCATCGGGCCGCCCATCACGAACAGGGTGGAGGGCTCCCCCACCGCGGAGGGCATACTCCCCGCGAACAGGTCGACGTACTCCACCTCCGCCCCACGGCGCACGATGTGACGCTCGAACGCTCCCAGGTCCTCCCAGGGAACATGACGCAGCGCGATCACTCTCTTCAAGGCAGGCTCCTTCCTCACCAGGCCTCGTTCTTGGCGTAAGGACGCGCCCACAGGGTGGCCTGCAGCAGCACGGCCTTCAGCCAGGCCTGGTGCATCTTCTCCACCATCTCGGGCGGCTCCCCGCCCTGCTCCAGGAAGGGCCGCACCGTGGCATATATAGGGTACACCAGCGCGTTGATGTACCGCCAATGGATGTAGGGAGGCGTGCCCTCCGCGGCCGCGCCATCGGTCTGGTTCTTCCTGGTGAAGTGCCGCTGGGCTATCTCCTCCTGGTAGTCCAGCCAGCGCTGGTCGTACTCCGCCCTGCAGGTATCCTCGATCCAGCGACCGAAGCGGGCGCGCACCCTCTGCAGGTACTCCTGGCTGGGGCCATCGGGCCGAGAGAAGTAGGCCAGCAGGTGGGGCTGCGACGCCACGAAGCCGTACCACACGTCGAGGATCTCCTCCTTGCGGGGGCCAAGGATCTCGCCTGCCCTGCGCAGCGCCTGCACGTCCTCATCCGACCACAGCAGGCAGGCCTGGATGCGCTCCAGATCCTCCATCGACACGGGCGAGGGCTGCACCGAGGGCTGTCCGTAGGTGTATCCGGGAATCTCTACCTGGCTCATCACGACTCCTCCTGTTGCAAGTTCCCCTGAGGGTTAATATGTAGGATACCTACATATTTAGGTCCTGTCAATCCCCTCAGGCCGCAGCGGGAACAGAGCCCTCATCCACTCCCCGGCAGTCTCGCGCGCCGGCTTCCGGTCGCAGGCCCAGCCGTCTCCCTCGGTAGGGGGGTAGGCTTATAGGCGCCTTCACCCCGTGGGTCACGGCCGAATATTGGGGGAAGCCTGGATCGGGACACCCTCAGGGACTGTGGCGTCCACCGCGGATACGGGCCTCCAGCGCAGCTCGATCTATGCCACCTGGCCCTCGTGTAGTATGATATAGCTATCAACTTTTGTTGACGGCCTGGTCCCTGTAAGTGATGCCACAGCGATGCGCGAGTGCACCAGATTCCATATCACCTTGCCTCCAGGGGTCAGCCAGCAAACTACGTGAGGTCAGCATGCAGGTAAGCGAGTGGAGAGAGGCCGTAAGAGCGTATCTGAAGACCATTGAAGACAACTTGCGCACGGGGCACGCCGGCGAGCACACCCACAGGGCCGCGCTCCAGAAGCTTGTCGAGAGCCTGCAGCCCAACACCCGTGCGATCAACGAGCCGGGACGCAGCGACTTCGGCGCGATCGACTTCCTGGTGCAGCGCCCCCGCCCCGGCGGCATGATGACCATCGGCTACATCGAGGCCAAGGATGTGGGCACGGACCTCGACCGCGTAGAGCGATCCGAACAGCTCGTGCGCTACCGCAAGGCCCTGCCCAACCTCATCCTCACCGACTACCTGGAGTTTCGCTGGTACCTCAACGGCGATCTGCGCGCCAGGGCACGCCTGGGCTCGGCGGACCACTCCGGCAGGATCGCCAGGGACACGAAGGGCCTGGAGGAGGTCCACCAGCTGCTGGAGGGATTCATCTCCCAGTCGCCACCGAGTATCTCCAACCCCCGCGAGCTTGCGATCCGCATGGCGGAGCTCGCCCACACCCTGCGCGACCAGGTGATCCGCACGCTCGAGCAAGAGCAGCTGGCCGCTGCACAGGGAGGTTCCGAGAGCAAGCTGATCCTGCAGCTGGCGGCCTTCAGGGAGACCCTCCTGCCGGATCTGCAGCCCGAGGACTTCGCCGACATGTACGCCCAGACGATCGCCTATGGCCTCTTCACCGCCAGGATCATGGGCGATACGGCCACGACTTTCAACCGCTACATGGCGGCCCATATGCTGCCCAGGACCAACCCCTTCCTGCGCCAGTTCTTCGACGCGATCACTGGCCCCGGGCTCTCAAGCGCGGTCGACTGGATCGTTGACGCGATCGCCGACCTGCTCTCCGTGGCCGACATGGCGGCGATCATGCGCGACTTCGGTCGTGCCACCCGCCAGGAGGATCCCGTGGTCCACTTCTACGAGACGTTCCTGGCGGAGTATGACCCGAAGGTGCGGGAGATGCGTGGGGTGTACTATACCCCGGAGCCCGTGGTCTCATACATCGTGCGCTCGGTGGACCGCCTCCTGCAGGAGCACTTCGGGCAGGAACACGGCCTTGCCGATCCTAACACCATCGTGCTCGACCCCGCCACGGGGACGGGCACCTTCCTTTACGATGCGATCCTCAGGGTGCACGAGAGCCTGCTGAGTCGTGGGCTGGGAGGCCTGTGGCAGGGGTACGTCGCCGAGCGCCTCATCCCACGCATCTTCGGCTTCGAGCTGCTGATGGCCCCCTACGCCGTAGCGCACCTGAAGCTCTCCTGGCTGCTGCGCGAGACCGGCTACAACCTCGATGGCTCCGAGCGCATCGGGGTCTATCTAACCAACACCCTCGCGGAGGCGGTGCAGGCCTCACCCCTGCCCTTTGCCGAGTACATCAGCCAGGAGGCCAACGCTGCCGCGGAGATCAAGCGCGACAAGCCGATCATGGTCGTGCTCGGCAACCCGCCCTACTCCGGCCACTCCGCCAACCGGGGCGAGTGGATAGGTAATCTCCTGCGCGACTACTACCAGGTGGACGGCAAGCCCCTGGGCGAGCGCAACCCGAAGTGGCTGCAGGACGACTACGTCAAGTTCATCCGCTTCGGGCAGTGGAGGATCAACCGCACCGGCCAGGGCATCCTCGCCTACATCAGCAACCACAGCTACCTGGATAACCCCACCTTCAGGGGGATGCGCCAGTCGCTGATGCACACCTTCGACCACATCTACCTGCTGGACCTCCATGGCAACACCAAGAAGAAAGAGAAGGCGCCAGACGGCGGGCCAGACGAGAACGTGTTCGACATCCAGCAGGGCGTGTGCATCGGCATCTTTGTGAAGACTCCCGGCTACCAGGGCCCGACCCGCGTGTTCCACGCCGACCTGTGGGGCAGGCGCGGGGAGAAGTACCGGTACCTCGGGGAGCAGGACGTCACGACCACCCAGTGGCAGGAGCTGCACCCCACACCACCCCTGTACCTCTTCAAGCCCCGCCAGACGGACCTTGCGGAGGAGTACGAGCGCGGCCCCAGGATCACCGATATCATGCCCGTAAACTCCGTCGGCATCGTGACCGCGCGCGATAAGCTTGCCATCCAGTGGAGCTCAGAGGACATGCTCAGGACAGTACGAGATTTTGTCTCCCTCCCTCCCGAGGAGGCCAGGCAGCGCTACAATCTCGGCCCAGATGTCAGGGACTGGAAGGTGAGCCTGGCGCAGCAGGACATCCGCGATCACGGCGTCCTCAGGGACCGCATAGTGCCGGTGCTGTATCGGCCGTTCGATGTTCGCTACACCTACTATACCGGCAGGAGCAGGGGCTTCATATGCATGCCCCGCCCCGAGGTCATGGGGCACATGCTGCGCGGCGAGAACGTGGGGATAAGTTCTACGCGCTCAATCGAGATAGGCAGGGGATTTGAGCATCTATTTGCTACAAGACACATAGTGCAGCACCATACTGTGTCCATCAAGGAAGTAAACTACCTCTTCCCCCTCTACCTGTATCCGGAGGGTGGGGGGGCGTACAGCAGGGCGGACGCGATACGCGAGGCGGTGAGGCGCGTCGAGGCGATGGGGATCGCCTCTGCGGCCGAGGTGGTGCGCACCCAGCAGGAGATACCCGAGCTGGTGAGATCCCTCTTCCCCAGGGAGGAGTACGCCCGCTGGCCCAACTTCGCGCCTGCGTTCATCGCCGAGGTCGCGAAGCTCACCGGCCTGCGCTTCGAGCCCGAAGGGTGGTGGCCCAACCGTCCAGAGTCCCGCACTCCCGGCACCTTCACGCCGGAGGACCTGCTGGGGTGGATCTACGCCGTGCTCCACTCGCCCAGCTACCGCACTCGCTACGCCGACTTCCTGCGCTCGGACTTCCCGCGAGTGCCCCTCCCGCCCGACGGCGATACCTTCCTCCAGCTCGCGGACCTGGGCCTGCAGCTGATCGACCTGCACACCCTGCGGGATCCCTCCCTGGGGCACACGCAGGTGGGCTTCCCCCAGCCCGGCGACAACATCGTGGAGGCACCTCGCTACGACGAGCAGAGACAGGTCGTCTGGATCAACCGGACGCAGCACTTCACGCAGGTCCCCCGGGAAGCGTGGGAGTTCCACATCGGTGGCTACCAGGTGGCCGAGAAGTGGCTGAAGGACCGCAAGGGTCGTCGGCTCTCCTATGAGGAGATCGAGACCTACAGGCGAATCATCGAGGCGCTGCGGCGCACCCGGGATCTCATGAGCAGGATAGACCAGGTGTGGGTCATCTCACCCGCCCCCCAGGCGGGAGGATAAGCCCGCGATCCATCTCCTGCCCCCGGGAAGGACGCTTGCCAGGGCGTCCGCCACACGCAACACCCAGGCTCACCTCCCTGCTATCCAGATGGGCTACAAGTGTTCAAGGGGCCTGCCACGTCGCTGTGGGACGATGCGGTCCCAGGACGACGATAGGGGAGAGGCGGTGTGGTGTCGCTGTGGCCTGCCCATCGCCTTGGCGCCCGATCATCGATCACCTGGGCCGAAAGATGTCAGGCTGGGACCGGCGTGGCGTAGGAGGCTGGAAAGCCCTGTCGCCAGCTGGGGTAGCGCAGGGTCCACCCCAGCTCCCGCTTGGCCTTGGCGTTCGAGGCCCCTCTGATCTGCGTCATCATCAGCACGACCGACTCGCCCCCTAGCAGGCGTCCCAACCACGTCGGGATGTGCAGCGGGGGCTTGGCGCCCGCCGCGGAGGCGAGCACGGGCAGCCACTCGCGGACGGGAGCTGGCTCGTCGTCGACGATATTGTAGATGCCGGGCTGGCCGCGCTCCAGGGCGAGCACCGTGCCAGCTGCTGCGTCCTCCAGGTGGATGAAGGACCATATCCCTCCTCCGTTGCCGACCAGCGGCAGCTGTCGCTTGCGGACTGCGGCCAGCTGGATATCGCTGGGGTCGCCGTAGAAGAACCCGTAGCGGAGCGCTATGCCCTCCGCCTGGGTGACCACCCGCTCGAGATGGCGGATGGCATCGAGCGTCTCCCGCATGGATGCCGCAGGATGAGGGTCAAGAGGGTCTTCCTCGGTCTTGACGGGGCCGCCCTCGCGCGCGTATGGCCAGCCCGCGAAGCTCTGGGCAAGGAAGCGCTGGGTGCCAGCTTCCCTGGCGGCCGCCAGGAGGTTGTCTGTGCCCTGTGTGCGCAGGAGGTTCGTCACGTGGAAGGTGCGATCGAAGCGCCGGAAGTCCGTGCCGCCAGCCAGGGCCGTGGCCTCATGCAGGATCGCCTCCGGTCGCACATCGAGCACTGCGCGGCGTACTGCCTGCGGGTCGAGCAGGTCAAGCGTCAGCCCCTGGGCACCAAGCGCGCGGATGCGCTCCATGCCCGCGGCTGACCGCGCGGTCGCCACCACATCGTGCCCCGCTGCCCTCAGGTGGGGTATCAGGCGCTGCCCCAGTACGCCGCTGCCGCCGGTCAGAAATACTCGCATCATGCATCTCCCAAATGTGGAATTGCTGGTGTTGCCGAGGGCCCAACCCCGCCCTCTACTGTAGGTAATCGCTCCGGGATTCCCTGGAGTTACACCCCTGCAGCCAGCCGGTCGCACCCTGGGCCGTGAGGCGGGGTGCCCAATCGAGAGTTGACTCTTCTATAGGTTACCTGAAAGGTGGGAGGAGGCTGGAGGGGTTGGGCACCAGGGGAGGGCACTCCACCCTCCCCTGGCTTCGATGGGCTGTGCTACGGCCTGGGTGAGGCGTTGAACGTCTCGACGGCGATCACGGGCTTCACCCGCTGCTTGAACTCCGTGGTGGCGAAGGCCTTGCGCAGCATGTCGTGCCCGAGCGCGTTGCCGATCGCCGCCATGATCATCCCCTGGTCCAGCGACAGGTAGTAGGGCGAGACCACGCCGGTGTCCACGTTCACCGAGTCGCGGAAGCCCCAGCGCGTGTAGATGTCGAAGTCGCGCTCGAGGTTGGCGAGGTTCTGCATCGCCTCCTCGGGCGCCCAGCGCAGCGCGAGGAACACCGCGTGCGGCGTCACCACGCCGTTGGTGTAGGCCGAGGGCCGTGGATCGGGCTGCGGCTCCCTGCCGGGGCAGCCGGGGAATCCGTGGTCGATCAGGGTGTAGTCGTTGTTGGAGGGGTAGCCCCCGGGGTCCATCCCGATGCCGTCCACGCCATAGGCCATGTAGCCCCCCTCGGGCTTGTTGGCTGGGGAGAAGCCCCAGTAGCCGTACTGGGCCTCGTGCAGGCCGTGATAGATCTGGGCGCGCACGGTCAGCGGGTGGTTGATCCTCCAGCTGTGGGTACCCCACCTCTCCTCGGGGACGAACAGCGCGGGCATGAGCGCCTCGAACATGCTGCCTCCCCAGCTGGGGACTATCCGCATGCCGGCGTACTCGTAGGCTCCCTCGAACACCCTCACGCCGTAGTAGGTGCGGTAGAAGCCCACGGGACGGGTCTCCTGCCAGCTCCAGTCGCAGCTGTCGGGGAAGGTCCTCCAGGCGCCGAAGTACTCCTTCTGCGGGATCTCCCCCTTGGCGATGCCGATGTAGCTGGCGATCCGGCTCTCGCTGACGATGGTGTCGTAGCAGCAGGGGGATTCGCCCGTGCTGGGGGCGTAGTAGAAGGCGATGCGGTTGACCTCCGGCCGGTAGTAGAAGCCGAAGTCCATGCTGTCGTAGATCGCCCGCGCTCTGGAGGCGACCTCCGGCACGGTGTTGCTCACGACGTGCAGGCCGGTGGCCAGCCAGCCGTTATCCACCGAGGAGAGGATGGGCGTCAGGGGCTCGCCCGTGTCGGGCCAGACGGTGAGCTTCTCGCCCGTCCTGTGGTCGTACCAGTTGTAGTACTGCCCTCCCGGCCAGTAGCGCTCCATGCGCTCGAGCGTGCTGAGCGTCCTCGACAGCCGGTCCACGGTCTCCTGGTGGCTGATGATCCCCAGCTTCTCGGCGACCACGGTGCTCCACATGTAGGCGCCGATGTTGGTGGTCGAGGTCTGCACGCTGCGGCTGCCGTCTATGCCGAGCCGGTCGGCGGGCAGGCCACTGTCCGGGTCCGTCATCGCCACAAACGATGCCCAGGTGTCGCGGGCGTAGCGGAGCAGCGTCTGCCGCACGTCCGGACGGGCCGCAGAGGCCGGTGAGGCGGGCGCAAGCAGCACGGCGACTATCGTCACAGCCACGCACATCCTCATGAGCGCCGATGTGAGCTGTCCTAAAACATGCCTGTTCATCTCTCCCTCCTTCTGTGGCAGCTGCCGCAAGATGCTCCCCTCACAGCACTACGCTTGCCAGGGCGTCCGCGAGGGGGAGAGGGGCGTACCGGCGGGGAGGACAACCTGTGGGGGCAGCACAAAGTGTAGGGGTGGCGCAAACTGTGGGTGGGGGTAAAGTATAGGGACGGGGCTGAAGGGAGAGCAAGTACCGCGGTGGGGGCAGGCATCGAGGGTGGGGGTAGAGAGCAGCTTTGGGGTTCTTCGCGGGAGGATCTCCCCTGCAGTAATCTGGTCAGTGTGGGGGTAGAGAGCGGCTTTGGGGTTCTTCGTGGGATGGCCCTCGGGGGGCACGGGGCACACTTCCTGGGGGTGCCTCCGTGCCCTGGCGGTCACCTACTCGTGCAGGGGGAGGACGACCATGGCGCCGCCGGTGAGGGTGATGGTGCTGCCGGAGGCGAGGTTGCGCACCTGGGCGCGCACGCTGCGTGTGCCGCTTGCGGCGGCGATGACCGAGGAGTGGGTGAACGCCTGGCGCAGGCCCGCCAGGGGTGAGCCGTAGGCGGCGACCCGGCTCTGGGAGGTGCCGGCGAGGATGCGGACCTCCAGGGCGGAGGTGGCCTGCGCGCTGGTGTAGCCCTCGAGCTGCAGGGCGATCCACAGCCGCGAGGGGGCATCGGTGGTGATCGTCGCCGAGAGCACGTCCTGCCAGGGGGTGCCCGTCGCGTAGGGGATGCTCCCGAGCAGGAGGCTGGACGTGGTGGCTGGGCTGCCCGGGATCACCGCCTGGGAGGGGGCTCCCCCGAGGGTGGCCACCACGAGCAGGTCGCCTGCCGGGGGCCGCAGCAGGAGGCAGTGGTCCTGCAGGTGCTCGTCGCGCACGTGATCGGCCACCACGGCGGAGACGGCTCCACCATCGGAGTCGATGGGTTGCACGGTGGCGCGCCTGGTGTAGGGGTCGTAGGATGTGATGAGTCCTCGCTGGATGATGCTCATGGTCTCTCCTTTCTGAAGTGGGGAGTGAGGGAGGGGCGTGTGCCCCTCCCGGCAGCTAGTAGGAGCGCAGGAAGCTGCAGTGCATCTTCCTGGGTTGTGATCGTAGCCAGTCCTTGTAGCGCTGGGCGTAGGCCTCGATCGAGGGCACCTCCTTGCGGATCATGACGCCGCCGCGCTGTCGCCTGCTCTCCAGGGAGCAGAGGGCGGAGTAGGCCGATAGCCACAGCAGGGGCTCTTCCTCCCAGTGGAGGATGCCCAGGGGTGTGGTGTCGTCCCCGGGAGGGAAGACGCACGCCGGATAGGTGACGGCGATCGGTCGCACCCCGCGGGTGCCCATGGGCTCGAGCATGAGGATGTGGTCATCGGGGAGGAAGTAAGCGCTGGGCGGCAGCACCTGCCCGTCCATGTCGACCCTCCAGGGCGGCCCGATGCAGTCCTCCGGCAGGTAGTAGGCGCCGTCGGCGGGGTCGGGGTTAACGACCCTGCAGCGGGTGCGGGGCACGTGGGTGGTCAGCAACTGCACGGAGCTATCGATGTACTCGTTGAGCTCCAGGTCCTTCCAGACGTAGGGCTGGGTCTCGTCGCCCAGCTCCCATCGCAGTCGGTTGCGCATGTCGGCACGCGTGACCATGGGCGTAACCTCCTAGGGCAGGATGCCGACCATCTTGGCGGCGGCTATCTCGCGGAAGAGCACGAGGCCCACGTACCACTTGATGCGCCACCTGCGGGCGTTCTTCGTCTCCAGCATGCCCACGTCCTCGACCTGGATGCCGCCGTTCTCGATGCCCATCAGGCCGGTCTGGAAGCCGAACTTGACGGCGTACATCGTGGAGCAGTTGTTGGCGGTGCCCTTGGTCTCGGAGTCGGAGATGCTGTCGTCCACCTCGACGGGGATGCCGTCGTAGTAGAGGACGTGGCGGCCGAACTGGTCGACATCCGTCTCCAGCACGGAGCCGGAGGCGCGGCGCAGGGAGTTGAGCTTCCTGCGGGTGCGCTTGGAGCATAGGATGACGTCGGGTCTGCCGGGCTTGACGCGATCGAGGAAGGAGTCCATCGCGTCGAGCGTGAGGTTGCCGCCGTTGGCTCCCAGGTCCTCTATCTGGGAGGGGGATGTGATGAGCTTCTTGAGGCCGTCGAACTGCTTGGGGTTGGCGGAGGAGTCGCCGTTGTAGAAGGAGTCGGAGAAGGCGTAGGCGACGGCCTTGGCGCGCTCGGCGATGATGGCGGCCTCCAGGTCCTGCACGCTGCTGTAGGTCTGCTGGAGGAAGGCATCGATGTCGGCATCGCCGCCGATGATGCGCAGGGCCGCGGTGCGGCTGTTGAAGGTGGGCGTGGCCTCGGTCCAGGTGTCGCCCACGTCGTAGAAGGAGGCCGCGGGGTTGGTGGCCTCCTGGTTGTACCGCAGCTCGTTGCCCTGCACCTCCATGAAGGGCAGGTAGCGCAGGACGGGGGATTCCTGGACGATCGTCTCGACGACGCCGGCCAGCAGCATATCGTTGGTGAGCTTTGCAGCCTCTGTCTTGGTGAGTGCCATGGGTAACCCTCCTATCTGTACTGTAGTTGCATCAGCGAGATGTCCTCAGGGGACAGGGATTCCTCCACGACGCGGCGGTACTCCGCCTCGGGGTCATCTTCTCCCAGGACCTCCATCGCGCGGCGGCGGGAGTGGATGCCGGCCTCCACGAGCGCCACCTCGTCGCGCACGGTCTGGGAGCGGTCCTCCGGCAGGAGGCTGGGCCACTGGACGAGCGTCCTGTAGGGTGCCATGGGGCCGGCGCCCAGGAGCTCCAGGGAGCGCAGGATGAGCTCGTTGCGGGCCTGGATGACGCCGGTCCATATCTGGCGCTTGCGGCTGACCTTCTGGACCAGCGGCTCCATCTCGACCTCCAGCGCCGCGCCGGAGATCACCCTGCCGGAATCCCCAAAGGCCGTGCGCGGGGTCTCGGCGATGTCGTGCAGTGCCCGGTAGAGCAGGTCCACGTACTCGATATGGAGTTTGACGCCCCCTCCCTGTAGTAGGTCGAGCAGGTAGGCCTTGCTCTCGGCTGGGAGCTCCCAGAGCTGCCCCGGTCCCACGCGGATACCGTCCGCCTCGGCGTTCTCAAGTACGGCGATCGGGTTGCCCGAGACCTCCAGCACCCAGGCGAGCACGGACATGCGCTTGTTGAGCTCCCGCGCCGGCCCTATGAGGTCCACCAGGTCGGATTCTCCCCAGAAGGAGAACGGCCTGCGAATGTTGGGGAATATGACGTAGGGGATACGCCCCAGGGGGTTGGGCAGGGTGGCGACGTGGGCGCCATCGACCTGCAGCGTGACCTCGGAGTCGGTCCAGCGCTCGACGAACTCGCCGGAGAGCCTGCGGCCGGCCCACAGGCCGTGATCGACGGGCTCCTCGACGGTGTAGCTGTGGGTGACGGCGAGCACCCGCCGGAAGTCCAGCGGGTCGGTCTCGACGTCCAGCGCCTGGGGGTCGACGGAGGTGACCCGGACGCCCTCCTCTGTGGGGAGGACGCGGAAGGCGCCGTCGCCGATGACGGCGGCATCCACGGCGGTATCGTAGTCGAGCGCGTAGAGGTTGTTGGCCTCGTAGGTGGCCTTGAGCAGGCGCTCCACCTCGGCGGCGCGCTCCGGGGGCATCTTGTCCGAGGGGGGTACCTGCAGGTTGTACGGCTTGCCGAAGAGGTAGGAGGCGGCCTTGTGGACGAAGACGCGGGCGTAGTTGAAGGTCAGGCGCTTCTCCCCCGGCCGCGGAGGCGATTCCCACTGCTCGCCGGCGTAGAAGTCGAGGTACTCCCTGTAGCGGCGCAACCTCTCCCAGCGGGAGTCGGCCATCTGTACGTTGGTTGCAGCCATCGCCTACCCCCTGCGCCTGCCGAGGGCCCAGGCGATCTTGGCGATGGCGGGGGCGCTGCGCACGTCCGCTGGCGGGGAGGCAGACCTCGCAGGGTTGGAGTGCGGCAGCGACTGCACCGAGGACTGGCGCGCCCGCTCGACCGTTCTCTGGTAGGCCGCCCGGGCCACCTCCAGGGATGCATCGATCTCCTCGATCGTCTGCCCCTCCACCAGCTCGGGGACGATATCGGGGTGGGAGGCGACCACGGCCTGGCGGTAGCGCTCGACGGCCTCCCGCAGCCGGAGCTGCACCTCCTCCACGCTGGGATTCACAGGATCACCGGTGTTGCTCATTACTCCCTCCTTGTTTAAGAACTTAAGTGCTATATACTACATCGCAACAACTTAATCAAGTCTTTTGAGAGATTTTTATAAAGCTATCAGTATAAAGCAAACTTATGTTCACCAGGAGGGAGCAACACAACTCCAGGGCGGGGCTTCCCGTAGGAACACGCCCGGCGTGATCACGTGAAGGGCAGGCTGGAAGGGCGGGGGGCGCGCTGCCCCCAGGGCAGGTCCTCAGGGGCGGGCCGGCAGCCCCCCAGCGCTAGACGTCGTAGGCCCGCTCGGCGATGATCCTCTCCAGGTCCTCGTCGGAGATCTCGCCCTGTTGGTGGTAGTAGTTGAGGTGTTCGCGCAGCCTGATGCGCAGCTCCTCGTCGTTGACCGCCTCGATGTGCTCTCCGCACTCGCACTCCAGAGCTCTCATCTCTACCCCCTGCAACGGATGACCCTGCAAGCGATCACCATTGCAGCATCAACAAGCGTGCCACGCCGACTACTCCAGACGGCGCTCGAAGACCCTGGAGGTCTTGACCAGCGTGTAGCCCTGGCGCTCGTAGAAGCGGTGGGCGCGCTCCCTGACCACGTTGCTGCGCACGATGATGCGTCCGTAGCCCTGGCGCCTGGCCCACTCCTCGGCGGCGCGTAGCAGCTGAGCGCCCACGCCCCTGCTCCTGTGGCCCTCGTCCACCACGAGGCCGGCCAGCACCGCGCATGCTCCCGACTCCAGCGTGAGCGCCTCGCAGACGTGCGCCCAGCCCACCACCTCGCCATCGATCTCGGCGACCAGCAGGCAATGGTCGGGCCGCCCGGAGATCCTCCCAAGCCTCGTGGCCACGTCCTCCACCGCGGAGGGGTATCCCAGCTGGGCGCACAGGTCGCTCAGCTTCTCCACATCCCGCTGCGAGGCGGGCCGCACCTCCAGTTTCCCCACTTCCCGACACCTCCACAACTGATCTTTGCTCGCATGATGCCCGCTCGAAGGAGCCACCACCATGATGACACACCCAGCGGCCAAAGGGAACGAAGCGGGGGCAGTGACCACTGCCGCGCCCGGAGCAGCCGGAAGGCCTGCAGGAGCCCGCGGGCTCCCACCGGCCCAGGACGGGGAGGGCATCAGCCCCAGGGGATCAGCTCCCCGGGGCGCAGGATGGCGCATCACGTGGGATCAGGCGCGCGGCACCTCACGAGCGGGCCGCCAGGCTGGTGCGACCGAAGGCGACCACGGCGGCGACGAGGAGCGCCACCCCGACCGCCAGCAGCGCCAGGAACCTGCCCCACTCCATGCCGGTCACCGCCGGTGTGCCGTACTGGTGAAAGATCGACAGGCCGATCAGCCAGTCCGGCATGTTGACCACCGGCCTGAGGAACTCTCCCAGGAAGGAGACCAGCAGGAAGGCGCTCGCCAGGCCCGTTGCGGCGCCCGAGGGCAGCCTGCAGGCCAGCAGGTACACCAGTCCCGCGGCGATGAGCTCCAGCGGGAAGATCGCCGCCGACGCCGCCGCCAGCCTGGCGACGTCCACCCGAAGGTCCACCGCACAGGCCGCAAGCAGGATCGCCAGCCACAGCACCACCGGCAGGAAGATCGCCGCCAGGATCACCGCCGCCGCGTGCTCCAGCAGCAGCCGGGACCTGGGCTGCGGCGTGGAGAGGACGATCTCCATGCGGCCGTTGTCGAGGTCGCGGCTCCAGGAGGCCGCCAGCGTGAGCGCGTAGAAGCTGACGAGCACCGGTATGAAGCCGAACAGCGCAGCGCTGATCACCCCCTGGTTGGTGGAGATATCCTGCCCGCTGAACAGCTCGCCCAGCACGCCGCCCTCGCCGACGACCCTGCGGAACACATCCAGCAGCCTCGGCAGCATCCAGGTCAGCAGGCCCGCGTAGCCCCCACAGATGCCGACCGTCCATGCCAGGATGGCCAGCGACCGCGCCCGCAGCGTGCGCCACCCCAGCGACCGCAGCCAGAGCGAGCCCCAGGCCTCCTCCAGGAGCTCCAGAGGCTTCTCCTCCCTCTGCCCCCCTGCGGAGAGGTCCAGCACGACGCCCCCGAGGTCCCGCCGCGCAAAGACCCAGGCATTGATCACCAGCAGCGCCAGCAGCGCCACCCCCAGCACCGCCAGGGCCGCCCAGTCGGCGGGCACCGAGGGGATCAGCGGCTTGTTGGCGTTGTAATAATGGTAGAGCGACAGGTTACGCAGCCAGCCGGCGCCCTCCACGGTGCGGCCCACAGCGTCGAGCATGAACATCACGAGGAGCACCCCGCCCGTCCAGCCCGCCGCCGCGCCGGCCGTCCGCAGGAAGTGCGACAGGAGGCAGGCGACGAGCAGCACGCACAGCTCGAATAGCCCGACGTTGAGCATCGCCCCCAGCGCCCGCCCGTAGTCCACGGCCTCGTGAGCGCTGGCCTGCCCCAACATCGCGAACCCTGCAAGGATCAGGCAGATCAGGAGGATGCTCACCGCCACGCCGATCAGCTTCTCCAGCAGCAGCCTCACCCTTCCCAGGGGGTAGGAGAGCAGCACGTCCATGGAGCCCCGCTCCTCCTCCCCGCGCAGCAGCCTTGCCCCCGTAAGCAGCACCCATATCGCCAGCACCGTGGGAATCAGCACGCTCGTGCCGCGGAACGTGATGTACCCCGGGACGGTATCGATTGCCACGGGGTCGGCATAGAACCTGAAGGACTGGTAGATCTCAGCCACGCCGCCCCTCAGCACCTGCTCCGCGGTAGCGTACAGCGCATATAGCAGCAGGCCCAGCCCGATGCTCCAGCCGAGCACCGCGATCCTGTGATCCCTTATCGTCTTCAGCCAGACCGACCGGAACATCTCTCTCCCTCCAGACAGTTATGCACGCGCGCCCACGCCCTCGGGCTCATAGAAGCGCATGAAGATCTCCTCGAGGCTGGGTTCCTGGACCGTGAGGTTCTGGGCATTGTACTCAGCGGCCTTCCGGATGACAGCGCTCAAGTCGCCGCCCCGCACGTGCAGGTGCAGCTCCCGGCCATCTCGCTCCACCTTCAGGTCCTCCACCTCCGGCAGGGAGGCGAACTCCTCCGAAGGCACCTGCCTGCCGAACGTCACGACCACCGTCTGCTGGCGGAGCCTCTTGAGCTGCTCCACCTCGTTGATCTCCACCAGGCGCCCATCGCGCACGATGCCCACCCTCTGGCAGGTGTGCTCCACCTCCGGCAGGATGTGCGAGGAGAGGAACACCGTGGCGCCCTCCGCCTGCGCCTCCCGCAGGATGCGGTAGAACTCCTGCTGGTTGAGCGGGTCGAGCCCTCCCGTGGGCTCATCCAGGATGAGCAGGCGGGGCCTGTGCATGAACGCCTGGATGATCCCCAGCTTCTGCCGGTTGCCCCTCGAGTACTCCCGGAAGCGCTTGCCGGGGTCGAAGTCCAGCCGGTCGCAGAGCGCCGCGACGTACCGGCGATCCACCCCGCCTCGCAGGTGCCCCAGGTACGAGAGGATCTGCGCCCCCGTCATCCCGGGGTCGAACGCGAACTCCGATGGCAGGTAGCCCACCAGCCGCTTGACGGCCGTCGACTGCGCCCAGCAGTCCAGCCCCACGATCGTCGCCCTGCCGGCGGTCGGCCGCAGGAACCCCATCAGCGTGCGGATGGTCGTGGTCTTGCCCGCACCGTTGGGCCCAAGGAAGCCGAAGATCTCGCCCTCCTCGACCTGGAACGTCAGGTCGACGATACCCCTGTTGCGGCCATAGCTCTTGGTCAACCCCTGGACATCAATCAGCGCTCCCATCATCCACCTCCTCTAGATGCTGTTGCAGGTATGCCCTCACCATAGTGACCATCTGGCCCAGGCGCTCCTCCAGGAAGCGGGACAGCCTCTCCTGGTGCTCCGGAGTCGGCTGGCGCCCCGTCTCCAGCGTGCGCCGCGTGGCCTCCGCCAGCAGGTCGCACTGCCTCTCAGGCGGGATGGTCACGCCCTCGGGCCAGAAGTGCTCCACCGTCATGAAGCCGATGCAGATCGCCCCCAGCGTGTGCAACACGTCCTCCAGCGAGAGGTCCGTGCGGACCATGCCCTCCTCCCGCAGGAACACCAGCAGGTCCCGCAGGAAGTCCATCCGCCGGCGCATGAGGGAGCCCTCTCGCAGGTACTCGTGACGCGCAATGCTCCCCAGCGTGCGGGAGTCCGTCAGGAGCAGGGCCCGAGGCAGGGGCCGTCGAACGGTCGCCAGCACGCTGTACTTCACCAGGCCATGGAGGGTCAGCCCCTCGGGATCCTCCCGCACCTGGGCCTGGAGCTCCTCGACCATCTGCAAACACTCGCGCAGCAGCACACAGATAAAGAGGTCCTCGCGGCTGCTCCAGTGGTGGTAGATCGTGCCCTTGGCGACGCCGGCCTCCCGGGCGATATCCTCCATGGCCGTCTTATCGAATCCCCAGCGCTCGGCCAGGGAGGTCGCCGCGTCGAGGATGCGCTCGGCACGCTCCCTGCGCCTGCGGGCATCCAACCTGCGCCTGCCGCGGGTACTCGCCTGCTCGTCCATCTCAGCGCCTCCACCGGCGGCGGGAGCAGCCACCCTGCGGGGGAAACATCCACCTGGCCATTCCCACATCCAATTTTGTGACCAAATAAGTATTTTGCGTCATAAAATTCACAGGGTGATTGTACTCCGCCCCCGATCCGAAATCAAGCTCCTCCCGCCGCGGGGATGCACCCCCGACCCCCTTATGTTCCCTCAGATCTCGGCACCTTCGCGAAGGGAGTTCGCAGCCTGCCTACCCCCAGCCTTTATATCCCCATAGCCCTCATGTGGGGCACCAGCTCCAGTGCCCCAATTCCCAAAATTCCCGATTTCCCGGTTCTTAAGTAATCGGGAAATCGGGAATTTCTCCCCGAGTCCCTGGAGGAGTGCCCCCTCCCCCTACCCCCCTACGGGGGATTCCCCTAGGGCGTGGGTGCCTCTCATGGAGAGGGGAGCTCTCCACACCACTCCCTTGGGGCACCCCAGGCTGGGTGGGCTGGGGATTCATGAGAGGGGATCCTCTCACGCACTCCCCTGGGTGGAGGGGCACCACGCAGTGGTGAGGGAGTTTTTGTCTCATGGAGAGTGGTCTCTCCAGACCTCTCCTCTGTGGATCTTCCACCACTCAGTGGTGTAAGGGATATTCATGAGAGGGGATCCTCTCACCCACTCCCCTGTGGATCACCCAGGGCTGGGTGTAAGGGGGATTCATGGAGAGGAGGGGGACGGGAGTCGCCTCCCCTCCTCTCCATAACCTCACCACCCCCCACAAAGCTGTGCCATAGTGCCATCCAGGGAGGTCGTGGAGAACATATGGAAGCTATGAGGTGTCCTGCTATGTCCCAGGGACCCCCTCTCCCCTAGCCCCTCTCCCACCACTGGAGAGGGGGACGCTCGGTGGTGCCCAGGGGACTGGGTCATAGAGTAGGGATCAGTGGAGTTCAGGAAGGTGGTTTGGGGATGGGGTTGGGGTGGAGGTGGGAGTGGGATGATGGCCGGCTGAGGTAGTGGGAGGACAGGGGCATCTACCTGCTGGAGAGGGGGAAGGTTGGGGGCGCTAGGGGCCTGGATAAGGGCGGGATTGGAGTGGTGGGAGAGGGTAGTGTTATGGTAAATTCCCGATTTCCCGGTCCCTAAAGAATCGGGAAATCGGGAAGAAGGGCGCTGCCCTGGAAAGGTAATATCCACGCTTGCAGGGGCAGTGAGGTTGTGGGATCGCAGCTGTGGAGTGGATCCTTGAGGGGTTAGCAAGGAGGCTTTGGGGGAGGGATGCGGCGTGAGAACGGGAGGGTAGGAAGGTGACTAGCGGGATGGTATGTGGCGACGTGTGGCGTGGAGACCAGGGTGAGGGAGCACCCACCCCCTTGAGCACGCGGAATGCTACCAGGGAGGTTAGCATTATGGTAAATTCCCGAATTCCCGGTTCTTAAGTAATCGGGAAATCGGGAAAAAGGGGTTATGGTCTTGCACGGAGGGGCGGGACACGTGAGGTCGTGGAGGTGAGACGCATCGAGCTGTGAGAGCTGTCCCCTGCTGGAAGGGCGCTACCGGTGAAGGTGGCAGCGTCATGCGTGGTCCAGAGGATCCGGCAGGGGCCATAAGAGTGGTGGGGAGCGGGCCAGATGCCTGGAAGTGGGCACTCGCGGGGTCAGCTGGATCCCGGGAGGGATGATGGACTGGAAGGCGGGGTGGAGGCGAGTGGATGGCAGGCAGAGCTTGCAGGCCATGAAAGCTGCTACCAGGCTTCTGGCTGGCGGTGGTCGTGAGATCAGGTGATGGGGTAGTTGGGACTGAGGGTTCGGTACAGGGAGAGTACATTGGGTCAACATGGAGGCGGCAGGTGTTATGGTAAATTCCCGATTTCCCGGTCCCTTAACAATCGGGAATTCGGGAATTTGTCCGAAAGGGACCGCTCGACGGAGAGGGTACGTGAGGTCTGGGCTCTGCCAGGGGAGTTCGTGAGGAGTTGGTGCCCCGAGAGGGGTGCTTGAGTCCTGAGGACCTCTGGAGAGGGGCAGTGGCGGAACGTGAGCGTGCCCTGGACCATCCCTGCTGCCTTTGAGAGGAGGATGTGCAGGGGCGAAGACTAATTCCAGCTGCCAGCAATCCTGCCTCTACGGTCCCTCTGCAGCAGGAGGACGGCAAGCCCAGGCCACAGGTGGCTCCGGCAGGGACTGCTCATCTTTGGCAGGGGACGGGAGTCATCCAGCATTATGGTAAATTCCCGATTTCCCGGTTCTTAAGTAATCGGGAAATCGGGAAGAAGTGTGCCTGGCCCTTGGCGTGGGGCGCAGGAGGCTGCGGTGTGGACTCTGAGGATGGGCTATCAGGGAGCCTGACCGCTGAGAGGCTGGGTGGCGAGTGGTGAGGGATGCAAGGAGGGGATAGGACTGGTAGCACACCACCGATTGAGCGTGCTCTGCAGCCCTGGTCCCCACCCTGAGCTGCCACAGCGGGAGTGGGAGTTGCTTCCTGGGAAGGGTAGCAGCTGCGTGTCTGGTGCATGGTGGCATGCGGTCCTGAGGCTTGAAGCCCCTACGGCTGCACAGTCAGGGAGTTATGACTAATTCCCGATTTCCCGATCTCTTAACAATCGGGAATTCGGGAATTTCTTCATGCCCTGCACCCACCCAGGCGGGACCCCACAGCCACCCCTGCACCTATGGTACTTGCTTATGAGAAGTCTTGCGCCACTGGGTAGCCCGTCCAAAGCCCCGCCGCGGGGGCAACAACTTATTCCCGATTTCCCGGTTCTTAAGTAATCGGGAATTCGGGAAAAGGATGCTACATGAAGTGGGGCATGGACTGGCGGGGGAGGGATCGGAGGGTTGTGAGCTGGGGGGCAGAGCTGGGAGGGATATGCGGGAGCAACCTCCACAAGGAGCGTGGGGGAGCTGGGAGGTGCTGGAGCCTCGGGGCAGCTCCTTGGGGCAGGGGACCCTGGAAGGCGGGGGGAAGGGATGGGGGCTGGAAGGGTCTGCCTCCTGCCTGCTCACCTGCTCCCTGGATGCCTGTGCATGTGAGGGGTTTGGTCACGGGGAGTGCCAGGCAACCTCTGAGATCCCCAGGGCAGGATGGATGTTATGACTAATTCCCGATTTCCCGATCCCTTAACAATCGGGAATTCGGGAATTAGTGGCTGTGGCCTCTGCCAGACTACTACTGGCAGGGGCTCAGTGGAGACCTGCAGGGAGTTGGGACTGCGTGGTACTCTCAGGTGCAGTCCAGGGGATGCCCTCCAGATATGGATGGCAGGGGTGCACCCTGTTGCCAACTGACCACAAACAGACAGGGCTGGAGGTGTCCCGGGCATGTGACAGGGGTGCTGGGAGGTGCTGAGCAGTCTGAGGTATCTGGGATGCATGGTCCTCCTGCCAGTCAGGCCACGAGGCCAGGTGTTCCAGCAGCTATCTGGTATACATGGAGGCAGTAATTATATATTATATATGCTCTACTTTTGCTATAAGGCATTGCTGCCTCCATGCCTCCACCATAGCCGGACAGGAAGCCCCACAGCCTGCTGGCTTATCCAGCCAGTGCTGCCTCCAGGTCACCAGCACACCAGGGTATACCCTCTCCAGGAGTTGCAAACACACAGGCCCTCAGGTTCCTCCTGGGAGCATGGTGCAGCTGGCAGGCATGTCCTCACACCGGGCAGGAGCGTGCAGGCCCTCAGCGACCGGGGTAAGACAGTGCCCCTGGTATCCCCCCATAAGGCATGCCCTAAACCACATCGCTCCAGGCAGGCCCAAAGCACAGGACGTCAACATGGGACCTTGCGACCCTGGCATCTTCCCGCACGTGTCTGGGAGCCGGGGTGCAGGAAGACCCACACGAGCTCGGGGCATCCATCTCCCGGGCAGTCCCCTTCGACCTGGAGCAGGCGGGGAGAGCGGTACCCACCCCTCCCTGCTCCCACCGATTGCGGGACACCTGCACCCCCAGCGCCTCATGTGAGCCCACAGGGGGCATTGGAAGGGCCCCACCAGGCCACACGTGCCTGAGGTCATGCCCGCCCCTGCTGGATGTGCAAGGGGCCCTGGTAACTCTCCTGATCCTCAGCAATCCTCATGACCGCCAGAAAGGGGGTGCGCAAGCTCCTCAACGACAGCTCGCAACCACGAGGGTGAGGCCTATTGCCGGGCTCATGGGAGAGCTCCTGCGCCACTGTTGCCGCCCACGCCTGCAGGGGAGCGTGAGGGATCCTTCCCCCCTCATCACGTCACCACTCCCCCTCCATACCACCAGCTTGTCGGGCGATTGGTTGAGCTCATGACATCACCACTCCCCTTACAGAGCATCAGGGCAAGGGTATTGCCAGCTCATAGCATGACCAGACCCTCCAGGCCACGCGTTCGTGGGACCGTCACCCAGCTCATGGCAACACCATGACCACACCCTCCGGGCCATAGAGCCACCCCTACACCACTTCCCAACCGGGACTACACCTGGGCATGCACGGCCGGCCTCCACACCTCCGGATCCTCAGGGTACACACCCCACATCGCACAGCACTCCTCGAGGAGGTACAGGATTAGAACAAAATAGAACACCCTGCATGCCCAGCCCTGCGCAGCCCCCTTCTTTCGACCACACCATGCCAGGTATGCCCCACAGGAGAATCCGGATCAGCCCACAGCACCTCCTCCTTCACCCACGCCCCAATTCCCGATTTCCCGATTGTTAAGGGATCGGGAAATCGGGAATTTACCATAATACTTACTTCCCTCTGTGTTGGCCCAGCGCCCCACCTCACCCCTCCTCCGACTCTCCATATGCAGGGCGCTCTCATACCTGGCAGGGGGATTGTCGACGCCCCACATACCCCTCCACCTCTTTCACAGGTCCTCAAGCTGCCAGGGTCCAGCCCCTCAAGGTCAGTTCCCCAGTCTTCAGTAGCCTCGATCAGGCGTCTCCTTCTCATCACCCTCATAGCCCCATGCACCCCATCGCCAGGCAAAGCCCCACAGCCCCTTTTTCCCGATTTCCCGATTGTTAAGAGACCGGGAATTCGGGAATTTACCATAATGCTGTGGATGAGTGATACCCTGGCACCATGGTGGTAGCATCGCCTGAGGGAAGTCCTCACGATCCTGAGCTCAGGCATCCGTCCGTGCGTTACTTCCTGCGGAGCAATCCCAGGGTGTGGGTGGAGGCAAGGGGCACATCTGGTCCTGCCAGGCTTCCGTCCATCGTGGGAGAGGCGGCCTCCTCTGACCCCCGACACCTCACTCCCGGGCCACAAGCAGACCTTGAAATACCTGTCTCTGATTACTCCTCAGTGCAGGTTCACCTCCAGCTCCCAGCTCCAGGCCATCATGCATCCCTCGCACGACGGCCCCCTCCGAAGTAATTCCCGATTTCCCGATTGTTAAGAGACCGGGAATTCGGGAATTACCTCTCAGCCCCACCTATCCAGTAGGCACCATTAGCACCACCTGCACCTCCTCCAGAGCACCTTACAAATAGCCCTGACAGGCCATCCACCCCAGATACCCTTCAAGCCAACCCCTGCCCTGCGAATTCCCGATTTCCC
>Ga0068696_100257_pt1 | contig 25379 bp, 24 predicted proteins | sample CeladaPassaB1F15_FD_62204 | JGI IMG/M metagenome (GOLD analysis project Ga0068696, IMG submission 62204) | Cellulose-adapted microbial communities from the Joint BioEnergy Institute, USA - Passage B1F15 | ecosystem: Engineered > Bioreactor > Continuous culture > Unclassified | place: USA, Joint...
CTCTTACCCCGGACGGTAATGCCGGCCGTGACGGTCTGGGGGAGATGCTTGGCCGCTACTAGCTAGATGCCAAGCCACCGCCGGCGCCAGCCTTGCCCCCAGCACCCGCGGGCGGGCAAACCCTGCCCTCTTGTGCTATAATGTCGCCTGAGCCGGGGGCAGGTGGCAAGGCTGCAAGGCCTGCATGCAGAGGTCCGCACAAGCCCTTGGAGTCGCTACCCTCCCCCGGCCATCATCCCAGACCTGCCCCTGAGGCCAGCGCACGTCCTCCCCCTGGCAGGCGCACACGCTGCGCGCACTCGTCCTCGCCCCTCCAGCAGCAGGGCCTCAGGAGACCTAAGAGTCCGGGCACCAGCAGCCAGTCCGATACCTTCAACTCCCCCCGTGGCTGGGGCGATCAGCCACGGGGGACCACCCAGTCCCTCCTTTGGCCCCAGCGGCAGCACCGCCCAGCTGCTCCGGGCCGCCTACATTATGTCAATTCCTGCTTGTGGCGGGGAATCGGATGGCAACCCTCTGCTGCTCATCTCCAGGAGAGCTGCCACCCGGACACCAGCGTGACGCCGCTGCTGCGCACCACCTGGGAGCTTACGGATACTATGAGTTGGTTATCTACACTTACAGATCGCCCGTCAACTAGCACCAACCCAGCGCCCCCCACAGAGCCCACCACTGCCTCCTCACCTACATCACCTCCACGCTCGAGATTATCGCCTGCAGGCGCCCCCACTCTCCTGGTAGTTACGCCGGCTGGGGCGCACTGCAGCGGGACCACCGACAGCCGTTTCCAGCAGCAGTTCGGCACGGCCGCAGCGGGAGGCACCGGACCGGACATCGCATCGATCGACCTGGTCTACCTACCATACTTCGCCTCGGTGGGAGCCTTAGAGGACATCACCGATAAGGTGAACGCCCTGAAGTACAAGTCCGGCCTAAGCCGATCCCACATGCGGCTCGCTACCTATAAAGGCAGGATCTACGCCCTGCCGTTCACCGCTGAGGCCTCGGTGCTCTTCTACAACGTCACCCTCTTCAGGCGAGCGGGGCTGGATCCCAAACGGCCCCCCAGGACGTGGGAGGATGTTGAGGACTACGCCCGCAAGATCCGGGCGCTTGGAGGCGACTACTACGGCTATGTATTCGCCGGAGCCAGCGCGGGCTACAACGCCTTCACCTTCATGCCGTACATCTGGGCCAGCGGAGGAGATGTCCTCAACAGCAAGGGTGTGCCGACGTTCGACTCCCCCGTCATCACCCAGGCACTCACCTTCTACCGTCGCATGTGGGAGGCGGACCTCATCCCGAAGCTCGCCCAGACCGATCAGGGCACCAACAGCGGGCCAGCGTTCGCTAGCGGCAAGATCGGCATCTATCCCTCAGGAGCGTTCTTCATCCCTACCCTGAGTAGTGCCAAGAACTTCGAGTGGGATGTGACGCCCATTCCCGGCAAGACCGGCGGCTACGCCTCCTTTGCGGGCGGCGATGAGATCGCCATCCCCAAAGCTTCCAAGCACAAGGCGGAGGCCTGGGAGTTCATCCAGTGGGCTACCGGGGAGGAGGCACAGACCGTCCTAGCTCGCAAGGGCATCGTGCCCATCCGCACCGATCTCTACAAGAGCATCTACGAGCCCCTGAACCCTAAATACAAGGCCTTGGCCCAGGCGATGTTGGAGGGTCGTACTCCCTACAGCACCGTCTACAACGCCCTATTCAACGACAACAACGGACCCTGGATCAAGATGATTCAGGACGCGGTGTTCAGAGGGGACATCCAAGGGGCCCAGCGCGCTGCCCAGCAGCGGGCTATGGCCATAACTGCGGGGAGCTGAGCATGGCCCCGGCCCGCGAAGTCGCCACCCGCGAGCGAATTGGGTCTCAGAGCGTATCCAGTAGCTGGCGCTGGCGTCGATCGGTAGAAGGCATCTTGTACGTGCTGCCGGCCACGGTCCTCATTGGGCTGTTCTTCTTCATACCACTAGGCATGACGTTCTGGATGTCCCTCTACGACTGGCCCATCCTCGGTGCCCGTCGTTTCACCGGCTTGGCCAACTACGGGCGCGCGCTGGGAGACCCCAACTTCCTGCATGCTGTGTACTTCACCTGCGTGTACACGCTGGTGATCACCCCTATCCTGATCGTTGTGGGCTTCGCCTTGGCGATGCTTGTCAAGGGCCACCGGAGGGGAGTGGGGCTGTTTCGTACACTCTACTTCCTGCCCGTGCCAATAGGGTTTGCCTCGGCCAGCTACCTCTGGGTCTGGTTAGTGCAGCCTGACGCCGGCCCCCTGGGTCGCATCCTGCAGCTGCTGGGATTGGTGCAGCAGCCCCCTCAGTGGCTTGCTGGCACCACCAGCGCGCTGGCGGTGGTGATCGCGATGGTGACCTGGAAGACGTCAGGCATGCAGATGATACTCCTGATGTCTGGGATGCACTCCATCCCCACCGAGCTGGAGGAGGCGGCGCGCGTGGACGGCGCTAGCGGTCGGCAGGTGTTCTGGCTAGTCACCCTGCCCCTGCTCAGACCGACGCTGGCGTTGGTGCTCGTGTTCTCGGTGGCGGGCTCCCTGCTCGCGTTCGACCAGTTCTACATCATCACCGGCGGAGGGCCCTCCAACTCCACCATCACCGCTGTCTACTGGATCTACCATACCGCGTTCATCAACTTCCAGTTGGGCTACGCCGCCGCGCTGTCGATCCTGCTCATGGTCGTGCTGGCGCTGGTCAGCTTCGTGCAGCTGCGGCTCATCCATAGATCGGTGGAACTGTGAGGTGTTGGCGATGAAGGTTATGCCGCTCAAGACCAGGCATCAAGCCACTCTAGCTTGGTGGGTAGTCTGCATCCTGTTGGCTGTCCTGTTCTTACTGCCCCTGTACCTCATGGTGACGCAAGCCTTCAAGAGCCCGGCCGAGGCCGCGGCCATACCCCCTACCCTGTGGCCACATAGCTGGTCGCTGGATTCTTTCAGGCGCATGGGGGGCGAGGTGGCCAGCATCAACATCTCGCAGCACATCCTCAACAGCCTGTACGTGTCCCTTGCCACAGTAGGGGCAGTGGTGTTGGTGAGCACCTTGGGGGGCTACAGCTTCGCCAGGCTCAACTTCCCGGGCAAGGGTGTGTGGTTCTTCGGCCTGCTGGTCACGTTCATGATCCCCTTCCAGGCGATCATCACCCCTCTCTACCTGGTGATGCGAGCACTCCACCTGCAGAACTCGTTGGTCGGGTTGGCACTGGTCTATATCACCTACCAGCTGCCGTTCGGCCTATACCTGATGCGCAACGCCTTCGGAACCATTCCCAGGGAGATCCCGGAGGCTGCCCTCCTGGACGGCTGCTCCACCCTGTCATCACTCACGCGGGTGATGCTGCCGATCGCCTTGCCCGGCGTGGTCACGACCGCGCTGTTTGCTTTCTTCGCCGCCTGGAACGACTTCTTCGCCGCCCTCATCCTGGTCACCGACCAGGACAGGATGACGCTGCCGGTCACCCTCTCCATCCTGCAATCCGGGCAGTTCGGGACCATTGACTGGGGGGTACTGCAGGCAGGGGTAGTGGTGAGCGCCATACCCTGCGTGCTGCTCTTTCTCGTGCTGCAGCGGTACTACGTGAGCGGCCTGCTGAGCGGAGCGCTCAAGTAGCCAGAGCGCGGCGGTCTTCCCCGAACCTCGGGGCTTATAGGTCCCTCATCGATCCGGAACCCTACGCCCGTCGACGGCGCTCTGGCTCCCCGTAGGGCAGCCCATTGGTTCGATGGCAGGATTCTCACCCGCATGGTGGCCTCGCACATCCCCCGACCAGCCACGCCCGCGAGCTTTGCCCCCTCTGGTGCCCCCTTCCCCGTTTTCCCCGCGCCTAAGATAGATGCTGCTACGAGCTAGGGGGCTTCATGGCTGTGGAGGAGGGGGGCTTGGTGCAGCTCGAGTACGCCATCCAAAGGCGAGGTGACGAGGTGTACCTGCAGGTGTGCAGGCTCCTGGAGGTGAGAGGGAGGAACGGCTACAGGTGGAGCAGCAGGAGGCGTAGATCCTATGGGTCGCGAGGGAGGTGATGCGGGGATGACGCAGCAGCTGTCCGGCTGGGAGAGGTGGCTCGAGGCCCCCTATGCCCTCGATCTCATAGGCTGGGCGCGGGAAGTCCACGATGCCGAGGGGTACTTGTCCCTCCGGATAGAGGACCGTTGGTGGACCTGGCTGCCGGGCCCCGACCGGATCTGGGGGCCTTTTGCGGCCTCTCCCGAGGCGGTGCGAGGATGGGACGTGCCGCGCCTGCTGGGGGTGCCCCTCGAGCGGATAGCCCGGGAGCTCGGGGGGCAGTGGACCGTGACGAGCACGGCGTACGCCACGCTCTGGGAGGGGGGTCGCAGCGCTACGCCCTGTAGGTGAGGTCACGCCCTGCTGGGACGGCCAGGTGTGCCGGCCCTTCAAGAGGGACACCTAGCTGGCAGCCCCTGCCCCAAGCGGAGGCGCGCAGCCGGTCCAGCGTGACCTCCTGCTGGGGCTGGACCCGGCCACCGGCGGTAGGCACCTGGGATTCTTCGTCCCGCCGGATCGGCAGCTGCTGGCGTCCCCGAGCCGGTCAGCTGGATCCCACCTGGTGGTCGATCCACAGGGGCGGTACGCCTCCCTCTGGCGGTACGGTCGTTGGTGGGCCCTGCTCCTCGATGGGCAGGGCTCGGCCTACGGGCCCTTCCCGGTAGAGGATCCGCACGAGCCCCTGGGCTGGACGCACCCCGTCGTGGGGGGCCTGTGGGCCGCACAGGTGATGGCTCGGGTGCAGGGTACAGAGCCCTTCATCGTGGAGGCCCACCCCAGCCACTGCCCGCGGATCGTGCTGGGCAAGGGGCGGTGCCGGGCTGACCACCCCTGGTGGCATGATGGGCAGTGGCGCCTTGTGGGGAAGTACAGGCCGACCACAAGGACAGCCCTTCGGGCGCTGCTGGAGGGGCTGGCTGGCCTGGAGTATAATAGAGCAGCATGCAGCGGCATAGGGAGGTAGCATGTCGAGCGAGGTCGAGCGGCTGCTCTTCACCGTGGAGGATTACCACCGGATGGCGGCGGCGGGCATCCTGTCGGAGGACGACCGCCTGGAGCTGCTCGAGGGAGAGATAGTGCGGATGGCGCCGGTGGGTGGCAGGCACATAGCGGCGGTCGCCGAGCTCACCAGGCTCCTCGGCCGCCAGCTGCCCGAGGAGCTGCGGCTGCTGGTGCAGTCGCCGGTGCGCCTCGGGACCACCAGCGAGCCCCAGCCCGACCTGGCGGTGGTGCACGCCGCCGCGCTGGGGGAGGACCCTCCCGGCCCACATGACGTGCTGCTGGTGGTGGAGGTGGCGGACACCTCGCTGCGGGTGGATCGGGAGGTGAAGCTGCCGCTCTACGGGCGCGCCGGGATCCCCGAGGCCTGGCTGGTGGACCTGCAGGGCGGGCGGGTAGAGCGACACACCGAGCCCACGCCCCGGGGCTACCGCCGGCTGGAGGTGTACGATCGGGGCGAGGAGCTGGCCTCGGCCTCCCTGCCGGGCATCCGCCTGCCGGTGGACGCCGTGCTGAGGTGACCGGGATCACTCGTCCGGCCACAGGGGGAGCTGGCGGGCTCCCCTCGACGGGGCCCCCCTGGCCCTCCGCGACGGCCGGCGGCGATGGCTCCTGCTGGGCTCGATGACCCTGAGGAGCTGCCACAGGGGCAGCGTGTCCTGCCACGTACCGACCTGCTGGCAGTACGCCCGCAGGAAGCCCCGGTCAACCTCCAGGTAGCCCCGGAGCGCCACATAATGGCCGCTCTCGAGGTGGCAGGCCTGCACCACGCGGCGACCGTCGGGCAGCCTCGCCAGCTCGCCCTCCAACACGAAGCTCGCAGTAAAAGTGTTCATGTCTCACCTCCTGTCTTTTAGCATTATTATGCCGTCGTGAGCACCCCACTCCCCGGCCATGACAGGAGGTCAGCGCCTAGGTCCACCCATGCGGGGTCAGGGGCGACAGCCGGCGCGCCAGCACCGCCCTGCCCCGCCAGGTGCCCTCCACCAGCAGCAGCCTTGCGCCCAACGCCCGCCGTACCTCCGGCCGCTGGGCCAGCTCCCTGGGCACCACCACGTCCACCAAGCCCTCCCGATCCTCCAGCGACAGGAACACCAGCCCCCTGGCCCGGGGGGGAGACTGCCTGCTGGCCACCACCCCGGCCACGCTCACCGGTGCGCCCGCCCGCAGCCTCCCGAGCCGCGAGCTCCCCGTCACCCCCTCGAGCTCGCCCACCGCGTCCAGCGGGTGCGCCCCCACCATCCACCCGAGCAGCGCGTCCTCCCACAGGTGCGCCTCGTCCTCCCCCATCGCCCCCACCTCCCACGCGGGCGCCGGCAGCGCCAGCGCCCCGCCGTCCCAGGCGGCCTCCCACGACAGCGCCCGCCGCTCCCCCAGGTCGCCGCAGGCACCGGCCAGCACCAGCGCCGCGAGCACGTCCCTGGACACCCCCGCCCGCCGGCGCAGGTCGCCCAGCGAGCGGAACCGCCCCCCGGCGCGCGCCCGCACCACCCGCTCGGCGTCCCCCTTCCCCACCCCCTTGATCCAGCTCAGCCCCAGCCGGACCGCCCTCCCCTCCAGCGTGCAGCCCACGCCCGAGCGGTGCACGTCCGGGGGCAGCACCCGCACGCCGTGCCGCTCGGCGTCCCGCAGCAGCACCTCGGCCGGGTAGAAGCCCAGGGGGAAGTGGTCGATCCTGGCGCAGTAGTACTCCGGCGGGTGGCGATGCCGCAGCCAGGCGCTCTCCCAGGCGATGGCCGCCATCGCCGCCGCGTGCCCCTTGCAGAAGCCGTAGGAGGCGAACCCCTCGATCATCGCCCAGAGCTCCCCCGCGGCCTCCTCCCCCACCCCGCGCTCCCGCGCCCCCAGCAGGAACCGCGCGCGCACCTCCCCCAGGCTCCTGCGCAGCCTGCGCCTGGCGCGCTCGGCCTCGGACAGGCTCATCCCGCCCACCTCCGACAGCAGCCGCAGCACCTGCTCCTGGAAGACGCACACCCCCAGCGTCTCCGACAGGATCCCCTCGGCCAGCGGGTGGGGCACCGTGGCCGGCTCGGCGCCCTCCCGCCGGCGCACGTACGCCGCCAGCGCTCCCCCCTCTATAGGCCCGGGGCGCACCAGCGCCAGGAGCACGGTGAGGTCCTCGAAGCTCATCGGCCGCACCCTGGGCAGGAGCGCCCCCTGGGCGCGGGACTCCAGCCCGAACACCCCCACCGCGTCCGGCAGCCACAGCCTCTCCCACACCTCCCGATCGGCCAGCCGGCGCATCGGCTCCACCCGCAGCCCCCTGGCGGCCAACAGGCCCTTGGCCGCCTCCACCACCGCCACCCCGCGCAACCCCAGCACGTCGATCTTGGGCACCCCCAGCTCCTCCAGGTCGTCCTTGTCCCAGGCGACGACGGCCCGACCGTCCCTGCCCCGGCACAGCGGCAGGGCCTCCTCCAGCCCCTGCCCCGCCACGACGCCGCCCACGTGCAGGCCGGTGTGCCGGAACCTCCCCCGCAGCCTCTCGGCGAGCTCCGCCCGCCGCTCGGGAGGCAGCTGGGGCAGGCAGCGCTCCAGGTCGCGCGCCGCCAGCCTCCCCTGCAGGGTGATGCGGGTGCACAGCATCGCCGAGGGGTAGCGCTCGGCCAGGTAGGCCAGCAGCTCCTGCCGCCGGTCCGAGTCCACGTCGAGGTCCACGTCCGGCGTGCCCTCCCCCAGGAAGCGCTCGAACAGCAGCCCGTGCGCCAGCGGGTCCACGCGGGTGGCCCCCAGGCAGTAGAGCAGGAGGGAGCCGACGCCGGCTCCCCGACCGGAGACGGCTATCCCCCGGCGGCGCGCCTCCCGCACGAGGTCCCACACCGCCAGGAAGTAGCCCTCGAGGCCCCGCGCCTCCACCTCGCCGAGCTCGCGCTCCAGCCGTGCCTCCACCTCGGCCGGCAGCGGGCGCCCGTACGCCCGGCGGGCGCCCTCGAGGGCCAGCCGGCGCAGCTCGCCCGGGGGAGCCGGAAGGTGCCACAGCCTCCGGGGACGCGGCAGCTCGCAGGTGGGCAGGAGGCGGGTGTTGGCCACGGCCTCCGGGAGGTGGGCGAACGCCCGGGCGACCTCCCCCGGGGGCCGCAGGTGCCTCCGGGAGTGCGGGAAAGGCCGGTAGGAGGGGTCGCGCACCCTCCCCAGCGCGACCGAGACGGCGTGGTCCTGCCGGCGGGCGTGCCACACATCGCCGCCGGCCACCACCCCCAGCCCCAGCCGGTCGGCGAGGTCGGCCATCTCCCGCATGAGCGGCAGGGAGTGGGGCAGCCAGCCGTCCACCAGCTCCACCCATAGCTCCCCGCAGGTCCGCCGGAGGTGCTCGACCTCCCGCAGCGCCCCGGCGCGGTCGCCCTCCAGCAGGAGGCGGGCCGCCCGCGACCTGGGCCCCACCAGGCACACGAGCCCCTCCAGCCCCTCCAGGTCCGCCGGCGCGAACTCCGGCCGGTCCTTCTCCCCGCGCAGCCCGCCGCGCGACGCCAGGCGCAGGAGGCTGCGCACCCCCCTCTCGTCCCGCGCCAGCAGCACCAGCCCCAGCACCTCCATCCCCAGCAGCGTCTCCAGCCCCAGCTCCTGGGCGCGGGCGGCAAAGCGGGGCCACCCGGCCACGGTGCCCACGTCCGCCAGCCCCAGCCGGTCGTACCCGAGGGAGGCCGCCACCTCCAGCAGCTCCTCGGGGGTGGAGGCGCCGTCCGGCAGGGAGAACTCCGAGTGGCAGTGCACCTCCACGTACCTAGCCATAGCGCCGCTCCAGGTACCACGCTCCCCCGCCATCCCGCCGCAGCAGCACCAGCACGCCCCCGGCCACCACCTCCCAGTACTCCTGGGACTCCCCTCCCAGGGGATCCTCCCAGGCCCCCCGGCCGACCACCTCCTCCACCTGGCAGCCCTCCACCCGGGCGGGCGCGCCCTCCCGGCAGTCGACCCTGACCTGCCGGCCGACCCTCACAGCGGCCTCCACTCCGGCGGCGCGCCTCGCAGGGGATCGCCGGCCACCACCTCCCCCACCTCGACGCCCTCCATCGCTCCCAGGCGCCGGAGGGCGTCCGGGAGATCGCCCCGGTCGCCCCCCAGCAGCCCCAGCTGCAGGGCGGTCGGCGGCAGCTCCCTCCAGGTGAGGTGGACGGCCCGCACGGGGGAGTCCAGCTTGGGGGGATGTGCCGGCGGCACCGGCAGCGGCACCACCGCCCCGGCCGTGTGCAGCTCCGCCCGCAGCTCGCCCTCGGGCAGCCCGGCCGCCAGGTGCTCCACGACCCGCCTCACCTGCGGCCAGCTGTCCGCCGGGGGGTCGAACTCCCAGCGGCGCACGACCTGCCTGCGCCTGGGGGTGGGGCGGACGTGGGCGTCGTGCACCTCCCGGAGGGCCCTCCCGACGCCGGGCACCGGCAGGCGGTCGCCCCAGGCCAGGAGGTCGCCTATGCGCCTGACCCCGAGCGCCAGCAGCTGCCTCAGGGTGGGCCGGGGCAGCTCGAGCTCCCAGATGGGGGCGGCGGCCACCATCTGGGCCGCCGGCTGGGGAGGCAGGGCGAACAGCCCCCCGGGCATGGCCAGGCGGGCGGCCAGGCGGGCGGCCAGGCGGGTGGGGGCCAGCCCCGCGCGCAGGCCTCCGGCCGCCACCGCGGGCAGGGACAGCAGCTCCCGGGCTAGCTGCGCGGCCTGCCACCAATCGCCCCAGCCCGAGGCGTCCAGCAGGGCCCAGCCCTCGTGGAGCTCGACCCGATCGGAGTAGTCCCAGAGGACGCCCGGGTCGCCCAGGCCCCTACCAAGCAGGCAGCAGATCCTCATCCGGCAGCCTCCCGGAGATCGTTGCCAGGGGCAGCCGCACCTCCCCCGAGGCCGGCGGCCCACCCCGGACGACCCGGAGTCGCGCGCGTAGCCCCCTCACGGCGCGCCCGGGACCCCTGAGGTACCCCAGCCGATCCACCCGCAGCACCAGCGCGCCCGGCAGGTAGCGGGCGGAGACGGCCACTCCCGGGCAGCCCGGGGCCGGCGGCAGGCGGTCGGGGCACAGGGCGAGCAGGGCGCGCGCGTGCCCCCTGAGCTCCAGCACGACCCGCGGCAGCCGGCGGGAGCGCACGACGCAGGGCGCGGGGGCGTCCCCCGGCAGGTCGAGGGGATCCAGCACCCCCAGGGGATCCAGCACCACCCTGGGGGCGGGCAGGCGCGCAAAGAGGAGCCCGGCCAGCACCGAGGCGCCCGAGCCGGGCTCGCCCCACACCACCGTCCAGCCCACGGGCAGCCCCCCGGTCAGGGCGTCCACCTCCGGCAGGCCCGTGGGCACGCGCCCGGGCAGCTCGTCCCCCCTCAGTAGATCACAGTTACTATACATAACAACCCCTCCTTGTATAGCAACATATGTTCTGAGCACAATATACAGCAACATGCGTGCGTCCGCAAGCTGTCACGGGGGTTTTGCTGAACGGATGTTGGGGCTAGGCCCGGGAGAGGTGGGCGCGCAGCAGCGCCCGGAAGAGCCTGCCGTGGTTGGGCACCTGCAGGTGCAGCAGCTCGTGGACTATCACCTCGGCTCGGAACGCCGAGGGCTGCCGCAGGAGCTCGCTGTTGAAGGTGAGCCTGCCCGCGGAGGAGCAGCTGGCCCACTTGCGCCTCATCGGGCGCACCCTTACCTCCCTGGGGGTCACGCCCAGGCGCTCCGCCCAGGCCATCACCTCCGCCCTCAGCACCTCCGCGGGCACCGTGTCCTCCAGCGGTTGCCAGTCGTCCATCCTACGCCTCCCCTCGCCTCAGCAGATCTAGGATCCTATCCACCATCTTACTGGCTAGCTGGCTCCTTTGCTCTCTGCTCATCCCGCCCCGTGCCGCGGCTAGCAGCCGCAGCACCTCCCTGTAGGCGCTGATCCTCACCTCCCGGTCGCTGTCCCGGTTCTGCCTCCAGTAGGGGTGCTCCTGGAGCGCCGCGTGTATCCGCTCCGCTGCCTCCCTGGCGGGCGCCTCGGGGAAGCCTCCCTCGCTCGTCAGCACCCAGAAGACGGTGAAGGCACTGTCCGACAGGCCGAGCTCCTCCTGCCGGTGCCTGGCCACCTCCATCTGCCTCTCGCTCTCGAGCAGCTCCCTGAGCGCCTCCGCGGTCGACAGCTGCCTCTCCTCGAGCTGCCTGGCCACCTCCTCGGCCCGCTGGCCGAAGGTCAGCAGGTAGGGCCGCTGGGCGCCCTCCTGGCCGGCGATCTGCTTGATGGCCTTGACGAGGTTGAACACCTTGACGATGTCCGGCCGGTCCTCCCTCGCCAGCCGCGCCAGCGCGTCCGCGTCGAGCACGTGCTCCTCCCCGGCAGCGACGCCCGTGGACCTGACCTGCTCCCGCAGGAGCTCGATGGTCTTCCGGAGCAGGCTCCTGTCCGTGCCGAGGGGGCGGGAGTCGAAGCTGCTCCTCACCAGCTCGTACATCCTGGCCAGCTCCTCGTACCGCTGCTGGTACGGGCTGAGGCAGGGGTCCGGCGAGAGGATCTCGTAGACCTCCTGCAGGTCGCGGAACCACCGGTAGAACTCCTCGCGCACCTCGGGATCCAGGAAGTAGCTGAGCACCGCCTCCACCGCCTTGTCCCCGGACCTGCCCCGCCACACGCCGAGGTAGTCCCGCTCCTCGATGAGCTGCCTGAAGTGCTCCCGCAGGACGTCCAGGTGCTCCACCAGCCCGCTGACGTCCTCCGAGTCGAACGCCAGCGCCTTCTCCAGGCGGTCGAAGACCCCCACGAAGTCCACGATGAGCCCCGAGGTCTTGCGCCTGCCCGCCGAGTCCTCGTAGGGGCGGTTGACGCGGGCTATGGCCTGCAGCAGCACGTGGTCGCGCATGGGCTTGTCCAGGTACATGCAGTACAGGATCGGGGCGTCGTAGCCGGTCAGCAGCTTCTCGGTGACGATGAGGATCTTCGGGAGCTCGTCGGGGTGCCGAAAAGCCCGGCGCACGCGCTGCTCCTCCTCCTCCGACATGTGGTGCCGGGCCAGCTCCGGCGGGTCGTTGTGCGCCGCGCTGATCACCACCCGCGAGTGCTCCGGCGGCAGGTGCCGGTCCAGCGCGGCCTTGTACAGCGCGCAGGCCTCCCTGTCCGCCGCCACGAGGAACGCCTTGTACCCCATCGGCTCCACGTTCTCCCGGAAGTGCCTGGCCACGTACGCCGCCACCTTTTCCACCCTGTCCCGGCTCTTGAGCAGGTTCTGGAGCACGACGGACCTGCCGATGGTGCGGTCTATCTCCTCCAGGTCGGACACCCCGCTGTCGCGGAGCACCTCGAGGAACTCCCTGTCGAGCACGTCGCGATCCAGCAGCAGGTCGTTGGGGGCGAGCGTGTACCGCAGGGGGACGGTGGTGCCGTCCTTGATGGACTCGCGGATGGAGTACTTGTCGAGGTAGCCCTTGGGAGGGTCGTCGATGCCGAACACCTTGAACGTGCCCTGGCCGTGCGCGCTCCGGTCGATGGGCGTGCCCGTGAAGCCGATGTAGGTGGCGTTGGGCAGCGCCCCCATGAGGTGGTTGCCGAGGTCGCCGCTCGTGCTGCGGTGCGCCTCGTCGATGAGCACGTAGATGTGCCTGCTCGGGTTGACGTTCGGAGGCATGTCGTCGAACTTGTGGATCGTGGACACGATGAGGCCGCGGTGGTCCCGCTCCAGCAGCTCCCTGAGCTCGCGCTTGCTGTCGGCGACGACCGCGCCGGCGAGCGCCGACCCCGCCGAGCCCACGGCCTCGATGTTCGCAGACAGCTGCTGCTCGAGCTCGTTGCGGTCCACCAGCATCAGGACGGTCGGGTTCTTCAGGTCGGGGTCCTCCAGGAGCTTCCTGGCGACGGTGAGCATCGTGTAGGTCTTGCCGGAGCCCTGGGTGTGCCACACCAGCCCCCGGCGCTTCTGGGGGTCCTTGGCGCGCCGCACGACCCTCTCCGCGGCGCGCATCTGGTGGGGCCGCAGCACGGTCTTCTGGAGCTCGCCGTCCCTGTGGCTGAACAGGATGAAGTCGGCGATGATCCGGAGCACCCGCCCGGGCTGCACGAAGTGCTTGACGAGCGTCTCGAAGTCGCCGGCCTGCTCCTCCTTCCAGTTGAACAGCCCCCCTCGGGAGACGTTCCAGGTGGCGCCGTAGTAGAAGCGCAGGAGGTTGGTGAGGCCGTACAGCTGGAGCACCGCCATCATCTCGGGCGCCTCCCGGTGGTACCTGGCGAGCTGGTCGAGCGCCTCCGCGATCGCCTCCTGCCTCTGGGCCGCCTTGGTCTCGAAGATGAGCAGGGGCACCCCGTTGATGAAGAACACCACGTCGGCCCGGATGGTGTGGGTGCCGTTGGTGAACACCAGCTCGTCGGTGACGTGGCAGGCGTTGGCCTCGGGGTGATCGGGATCCAGCAGCCGGACCGGCCGCTCGCGCCTCTCCTCCTGCACGTACAGCGTGCGCAGCCCCTTGAGGTACTGCCACACTTGCAGGTTGCCATTGATGGTGGGCGGCACGCGCTCTATCTGCCGGAGGAGCTCCTCGGCCCTCGTCCTGTCCATGAAGTCGGGGTTGAGGTTGATGGCGCGGGCGACGAACTCTTCGCGGAGGATGATGCCGGTCTCCCCATGCCGCAGCCTGAGCGCCTCCTCGGGCGGCAGGTACCGCCAGCCCACCTCGCACGCGTACCGGACGATCGCCTCCTGCACCGCCTGCCGCTCAGCCCCCAGCGCCGACATCTCTCCCCTCCGTCTGCCTCTATCATCCACTGCTGTAATTATGCTGTGTTTGGCTGCGGACCGCCAGATCTCGCCGGCAGGAGGGCGGCATCTCCTGAGGAGGAGATCCCCGCCTGTCTCGAGGTGGGGTGTGGCCGGGATGGGAGCAAGGTCCGCCCGGCCTAGAGGGCGCTTATGCCTCGCCGGCTCACACGGTCCAGGGTGGCGAGACGACGCGCCTTAGTGCTGCCTCCGCTGCCTGTACCCGATGGGTGCGGGGCTCAGGGGCTGGTCTTGGCCAGGCCCTGGCGTTCGCTGGGTCCGGGCTGGGTCTCTGCCGTGTCCGGCCTCACCCGCAGCTTCCCCGTCATGAGGTGGTGCAGCATCGACCTGAATAGCTCCTCCAGGGCCCGTTTTCTGCCCTCCTCGGCCTCGATCTTGCGATCCACGACCGAGAGCACCCGCGCGATCTCCCGCTGCTCGGGGAGTGGAGGGAGCCCTACTAGGATTGGATGAATGACATTTCTGTTAAGTGTGGGAACAGATACTCCGGCAGCATATGTTGAGAAGTCAATCTTGCTGAGCAGGTAGTATACGAATCGCCTGTCATTGTTATGAAAATCCTTCACCCATAACGATGTATTTAGTGGCCAGTAGTCTGATTCGATCCAGCTTACTTTTCCTACACTTCCGCTCCTACCGACGATCACTCCTGGACCTTTTGCAATACCCTCACTATGATAGCCTACTAAACCACTTGAGCCCATTACTGGGATAGTTCCTCTACAACGCTTAGCTTTGGGCAAGTCAATTCCTCTCTGAAGCGTCACCACCTCTCCCAGCCTCACCACCTGCCAATGCTCGGGCACGGGCCCTATCTCGGTCTCCTTGAGGGGTACCTGGTCGGCGCGGTCTATGGGGACGGGGCCGTAGGTGAAGAGGTGGTGCATGAGGCTCTTCCTGAGCTCGCGGGCGGCTGCTATCACCTCCTGGGTGGCATCGATGTCCCTCTGGATGGCCCGCAGCACCCGCGCGATCTCCCGCTGCTCGGGGAGTGGAGGAAGGGGAATAGCGAAGGATGCTAGTCTACCTCGAGAAAGGTTGGGAATCGTAGTCTTGTTGCTTGTACCTTGGTACAGACCTAGAATAGTAAAGGCAGTCATCATCCAGTACATGACGAATTGTGGCTCTACATTGTCATGTCGAGCTCGAAGTCTGTGTAGGTGATTCTGGTAGTAAACTCCGGTAAGCTGCCCTTCCCAAATAGCAGTCCGGCCAACTTCACCTCCCTCACAGACCAATAGATCGCCATCGGCGAGTGCATACTTAGCCTCTTCGGCTTCCTCAAAATCCATAACATCAAGAGAGCTTAAGTCAATTCGTCCCCAGTAGACATTGGAAGTGCGAAGGAAGGGTTTGGGATTGCGTCCCAAGTTGGTCCTCTGAGAGAGGGACTTACCTTGTTGAATGTCGAATAGCTCTCCAATTTTTGCTATTTGCCATTCTGACGGTATGGCTCCTAGCTCGGTCTGCTTGTAGCCCTCAGGCACATCAAGAGACGACTTCTCCATCCCGCCCGTGCTCACCAAAGTCTCAGCTGTCCCTGGATCGCTCACTCTGAGCCTCCTTTGCCAGCTTCACGGCCATCTGCCGCTAGCTAAGACCGCTATCGGCTGGTACATCCGTCATAACCTCCTCATAGATAAAGAAGCTCTTGCCCCGGACCCGGTTGACTCGCGCGCCTTTACGGTCTCGGGATGCACTCCTGGCTGCCCGTTTCCCACCGATCATAGATGAATGGGTATGAAGCCAGCGTTCTCCGCCAGCAGCTCAGGCCAGCAACTCCGGATCCTCTCCCATGACCTGCTCAAGCAGCTCTGGATCAAGGGGCAGCTCCTCCACATATGCTCCAGGTCAACGCGGTCGTACTGGTGGATCATCACATCGCGGATGCCGGCCATCTCGCGCCAGGGTACGGCCGGTTGCAGGCTCCTGACCCGCTCCGGCAGCCGCTTGGTCGCCTCGCCCACGATCTCGAGCGCCCGCACCGTGGCGTAGAGGCTCTGCTCATCGGCAGCGAAGGCCTCCAGGCTCATGCCAGCGGTAAAGAGCTGGACCTTCTGGATGGCCTCGAGGTCCTCCAGGTGGTCGACGTACGACCTGCGACGACTCATACCTCGACCGCCTCGCGCAGGATGCTCCGCCCCGTCCTGGGCCGGAGGGTGCGCTTGTTGGTCAGGTCCACCCTGACCCCCAACAGGTCGCTCAGGTAGTGCTGCAGCTCGATGTAGGCCAGCAGCCCCGGCACCTCCTCGAACTCCACCAGCAGGTCGAGGTCAGAGTCCGGTCGCTGCTCGTTGCGCACGTACGAGCCAAACACCCCTACCGACCTCACCCCGTACCTCCGCCGCAGCTCCGGCATGTGGTCCCGCAGGATCCTCATCAGCCGCCTCACAGGCCGGTCCTCGGGCGGCGTGCTCCATACCTCACGTCTCATCAGCATTAGTGTACACGAATCGGGGAGCCACTTGCATCGCTCCCGGCGACGCTGGCCACGGGCGCCCCTTCGAGGGGTGGCTAGGCCCGATGGCAGGATGGAGCCCCCTACTGGCGTGGCCTGGCGACACGGAGCAGCCCCCTGCTCCTCCGTACATCGCAGGATGCGAGCTTGGCGGGCAGAGTCCCAGCGGCCGACCGGTGCGCCCTGCACGCGGTGGACGTGGGGTAGCCCTGGCATGCGGTGGGCTCGCAGTGGGAGATCCCGCGGTGGCTCGCCTCTAGGAGGCGTTGCCGACGATCAGGCCGACGCAGACCCCGGCAGGGCGGCCTCAGCCTGCCCCGGAGTGCCTGCCCAGCCCGAGCGACGCCAGTATCTGCTCCAGCTTGGCATCGGCCTCGGCCCTGGCCTCCTCCGCCTCGCGCAGCAGCACCACCGCCTCCTCCGGCGGCATCACGTCCTCCTGCTCGGCGCTGGCGACGTACCGGCTGGGGGAGAGGTTGTAGTCGTTGCGGGCGGCCTCCTCGTTGGTGATGATCGCCGACAGGCCCTCCTCGGCCCTCCACTCGTGGTAGATCCCGGCTATCTTGTCGACGTGCTCCGCCGCCAGGTAGTTCTTCGGCCTCCCCTTGGCGAAGAGCCTCGAGGCGTTCACCAGCAGGATCTCGCCCGGGTGCCGCTTGCGCCTGTTGATCACGAGGATGATGCCGGGGGCCGTGGTGTTGTAGAAGAGGTTCTCCGGCAGGAGCACCACCGCCTCGATCAGGTCCCCCCGGTGCAGCAGGTCGCCCTCGACGAACGCTCTGCGGATGTCCCGCTCCCGGTTGGCGCCCGCGCCGCCGCTGCCCCGGCTCACCGCGCCGGTGTCCAGCACCACGGCCATCCTGCCATCCTCCCGGAGGGAGGCGTACATGTGCTGCACCCAGCCCCAGTCGGCGCTGGAGGCGGGCGGCGCCCCGAAGACGAACCGCTCGTAGGGGTCATGCTCGTAGGTGGTGGACGGGAAATCCTGGTTCCACATCGGGTTGGCCGTCACCAGGTCGAACCGCCGCAGCCGGCCGTCGGCCTCGGTGAAGGCGGGGCGCGCCATCGTGTCCCCGAGCGCGATCTCCGCCTCCATGCCGTGCAGCACGGCGTTCATCTTGGCCATGGCGAACGTCGAGGGGTTGATCTCCTGCCCGTACAGCTTGAGGCGCGGCAGCTGCGACGGCCACTCCCAGTGGCCGTGCCGCCGGACGCCGTACTTCTCGAGGGCCCGCAGGTGGCACTTGATCAGCAGACCTCCGGAGCCGCAGGTGGGGTCGTACACCTCCATCCCCGGCTCGGGGTCCAGCAGGCGCGCCATCAGCACGCCGACCTCCCGCGGGGTGTAGAACTCGCCGGCGCTCTGGCCTTGGCCCTCGGCGAACTTCCGCAGCAGGTACTCGTAGGCCCTCCCCAGCACGTCGGGCTCCACGTCCCGCAACCCCAGCCGGTGCCGGCTGAGCACCTGCACCAGCTCCCACAGGCGGGCGTCGTCCACTATGCGCTGGCCGGCCGCGGTGGCGCCGAAGTCGACCGCGTCTATGACTCCTTGGAGCCTGGGGTTCTCCCGCGCCACCGCGCGCACGACGTCGGTCAGGTAGGGGCCTAGCCCCTGCTGGGGGTGGTCTCGGATGCTCGGCCACCGCGCGCTCTCGGGGATGTAGAAGTCCACCAGGGCGTGGTCCTCATCCACGAGCAGCAGGGCCGTATCCTCGTCGCCGAACTCCTCGACCAGCCCGGCGACCTGGTCCTCGAAGACGTCCGATAGCCTCTTGAGGAAGATGAGGGGCAGGATGTAGTCCTTGAACTTGGGGGCATCCAGCGGCCCCCTGATCTTGCACGCCGCCTCCCAGAGCCAGCTCTCCAGCGTCCCCATCTCCAGCTCGGCCATGGTCCCTCCCGTCTCGCAAGGAATAGCTACACGCAGTATAGGGGAAGGCGAGGCCGCACACAACCCCCGGGATGCCCGCCCTGGGTCGCCCTCGGGGGATGGAGCTGTCGCAGCCCGGCGGCGCAGCCTGCGGGTTGCGTGGCCCTCGGAGGCAAGGCCCAGCACCGAGACAGGCGCTACTTTATGTAAATCACAGCTGTGGCGGGAGACCAGCTCCTAGCTGCTCTCGCAGCCCCAGCCATCGCCGTCCCGGTCGAGCCCGTGGGGATCGTCTCCCACCACCCGCACGGGCTGTCCGATGTCCGCACAGTCTACGTCCGGCGGGTAGGGCGGCACGCATGCCCCGGCGTAGTTGGGATCGCATTGGCTGCCCGAGGGTGGAGGCGGCGGGGTCTCACGTCTCGGTGTAGGTGTAGGGGTTGGGCGGGCTGCCGGCCGGTCGGTGTCGCCGTTGCAGGTGCTGGGCGACCAGAGCCCGAGATCGTGCTCCCGAGCGTATTGCTCGGCCGCCCGGAACTCCTCCTGGTACCTGTAGGGCAGGTCGTAGGTGTACTCGTGGGCGTAGCCTCGTCTCACGAGCCACAGGTTAGCAAACACCCCGCGGTCGGTGCGCACGTACGCCAAGATCCGCCCGTACTTGTCTCGCCTGCCCTGGGAGGGGTCGAACTCGAGGCGCACCCTCCTGCCCGCAAGGATCCTCCTTGCGGCCGCGCTGGCCTCGCGCCCAAAGCACTCCACCGGCCTTCTGGGGTCCACCGTCTCGGGCGTGTCGATCCCCAGGAGCCGCACCGTCTCCACCCGGCCGGATATCTGCACCTTGATGGTGTCCCCATCGACGACCTCCACCACTGGATACCAGGCCACCACGGGTCTGGGCCGCGCGGTGGGCGTGGGCCGCGGGGTGGGTGTAGCCGTGGGCTGCTGCGGCCTGCGGGTGGGTGTGGGCCGCGGGGTCGGGGTGGCCGTGGGCCTTGGGGTCCGCGTGGGCGTTGCCGTCGCCCTCGGAGTTGGCGTAGGTGTGAGCGTCGGCCTGGGCGTTGGGATTGCTGTAGGTGTAGGCGTCGGTGTCGGCGCGAGCGTAGGGACGGGCTTGGCCGCCGCGCTCGGGGCCCTGGGACTGGGTGAAGCGACCGCGACCTGGTCGGGTGCGGGGGTGCTCCCCTCGGGTGGAGGGGGCACGAGCAGCCCGAGGCAGGCGCAGGCCAGGCAGAGCCCGAGAATGCCCGCGCCCGCCACGGCCCACCGCGGTCGCTCCCCTGGGGCGGGGGAGAGCCAGGCTATCAGCCTGTGGCCCCAGGCCCACCGCCCCACGGCGGTGTCCCGCAGCCCGCGCCCGACCACCGCCACGGTCCACATGGCCGCTGTCCCCGCCCCAAGCAGCAGCCACCAGCCCAGCCGCAGCGACCAGGCGGCAAACCACCCGAGCGCCCAGAGCACCGCCCTGGCGCGCCTCATCGGCCGCCTCCCAGCTGGGAGGCGGCGTGCCGCCACGACCCCCGACGCGGCCGGCTACCTGCCAAAAGCTGTGTGCGCATCATCTACCTCGACATATATGGCTAGCACTATCATAGCAGAAGGCTCGACCTGTATAAAGAGCTCGCAGGAGGTAAGGGAGGTGGATATCTCCTGGTACATGGTGAAGGGCTCCGAGGGCTATTACAAGTACAAGATCCATTACAGCCTGGACGGCGACAGTTGGCGCACCATCGACCGGACGGACAACACGGACTACGGCTTCACCGCAGACCGTACCAGCTTCTCGGCCAGGTACGTCAGGGTGGAGTTGGTGACAGCGGTGCTGCACAACAACCCCTACAACTGGTACACGCCATCCCTGTACGAGGTGAAGCTCTGGGGCTAGCAGGGGCCCCAAAAGCGCACCGCACGGCCGACCGCCATGGAAGGGAGATGTGAGCCAGGGCAATCCCGGTGGCTGGGGAGAACTCCTCTCCCTGGATGTATCCCAGCAGCTGGTCCAGCAAGTACACGGCCTCGGGATGGCACGGATACCTCCAGCCTCTGCAGCGTCGTCATCAGGCGAACACTGAGGACTCCTTCTAGAGCGTTCGATCGCGAACACAGCTGGCCTTCTGCGCCACCTCGCGGGTGCCATCCAGGGCTGGCTGCTAGCCATGCGATCGCGCCAGCTACAGCCCCGGCTAGGTCGGTTTGCCAGCGGGTCGGTGCGGGGTCCTTTAGGCCCAACCCCTTCACCAGTCGCGGGAGGCGGCGCCTCGTCTACGTCCTGAGGGCTCGCTGGCGCCCGTAGACGGACAGCAGCCCCAGCAGCACCACCCCGTAGATGATCTGCCGCAGCGCCTCCGGCAGCTGCAAGCCGGTCAGCAGGCTGGACAGCAGCGTGAGCACGATGGCGCCCACCACCGTCCCCCAGTAGCTGCCCTGCCCGCCGGCGAGCGCGGTGCCCCCGACGACGACCGCCGCCACCGACGGCAGCGTGTAGGGGTCTCCCAGGCTGAGGAACACCTGCTGGGTGTACCCCAGGATCACCACGCCGCCCAGGGACGCCGCCAGGCCGCTGAGTGCGTAGGTGGCGACCAACACCGCGTGCACGCGGACGCCGGACAGGGTGGCCACCGTCCGCTGGGTGCCCACCGCGTACAGGTGCTTGCCGTAGCGGGTGCGCGCCAGCAGCAGCGCCACCAGCCCGGCCAGCAGCGCCCACAGCAGCAGCACCCCGGGCACGGCACCCACCGGAGTCGGCCCCACGAGCGCCACCAGGACCCGGGGCACCTCGCCCACCAGCTGCCCGCGCGTCACCGCCAAGATCAGGCCCTCGACCACCAGGGTCATCCCGAGCGTCATCACCAGGGGAGGCACTCCCAGCTGCGTGACCCCCAGGCCGTTGGCGCCCCCTATGGCCAGGCCGGCGGCCAGGGCGACCAGGATGGCCGGGCCCGCGCCCCACTCCGCGGTCAGCCGGAACGTCAGGATGGCGCCCAGGGTGGCCACGGCCCCCACGGACAGGTCGATCCCCTCGCCCCCCGCCAGGATCACCAGCGTCTGCCCGGCGGCGATGATCCCGAGGAAGGCCGCGAGGCGCAGGACGTTGTACACCTGCCGCAGGCTGAGGAACCCAGGCTGCAGCGCCCCCGCCAGCAGGAACAGCCCCACGGCCAGCGCCACCGCCAGGATCACCGGGTTGATCACGCGCCTGCCCACGTCCCTCGCCTCCGCAAGAGGACCTCCAGGCGGGCCGAGGCCAACGCCAGCAGGACTATCACGCCGTTGATCAGCGTCTGCCACCAGCTGGGCACACCCAGGAAGGCCACGATGTTCTGCACCGTGCTCAGCACCACCACGCCAAGCACGGTGCCCAGCAGCCCGCCGCTGCCGCCCCGCAGCCTGGTGCCCCCGAGCACCACCGCCACTATCGAGGAGAGGGTCATCGGCCCTCCCACGAGGGGGTCTCCCGTGCCGGTGCTCAGCGTGAGGGCCAGCGCCCCCAGCCCAGCCAGCAACCCCGCCAGCGCGTACGTCGTCAGCCACACCAGGGCGACGGGCACCCCGGTCACGTAGGCGGCCCTGGCGTCTCCCCCTACCGCGTAGAGGTACGGGCCGTACCTGGTGCGCCGCGCCGCCCACCAGGGCAGCAGCAGCGCCGCCACCCCCCAGAAGAAGTTGGGGATCCCCAGTGGGGAGCTGTAGTAGGCCTGCACCAGCCCCTGTGGGACGCTGCCGCCGGGGCTGGGCATGACGTACAGGGCGGCCCCGGCAAAGACGAAGCTCGTGGCGAAGGTGGCCACTATCGGCTGCAGGCGCAGCAGGGCCACGCAGGCGCCGTTGAGCAGGCCGCCCACCAACCCCAGCCCCAGCGCGGCCGTGGCCGCCCACGCTACCTCCGCCGCCGAGGCCCTGGCGGCCAGCAGCGTCACGAAGGTCACGTTGCACAGCGACACCAGCGCCCCCAGCGACAGGTCGACGCCCCCTCCGAGGACCACGAGGGTCTGGCCCGCCGCGACCAGCACCAACGGCAGCGTGTTCAACAGGTTGCCGCTGAGCACCCCGGGCCGCAGGAGGCTCGGTTGCAGGAGGGCGTTGGCCGCCAGTCCCCCGAGCGCCAGCAGCAGCGCCAGGGCGTACGATCGCCCGCGCAGGAGCGTGCCCAACCGCCGGGTCATGGCAGCCCTCCCACGGGGGCGCCCATGCTGGCCGACAGCAAGCGCTCCTTGGTGAGCGCCTCCCCGGCCAACTCGGCCACCACCTGGCCCTCGCGCATCACGAGGACGCGATCGCACAGCCCGAGCAACTCCTCGTCGTCGCTGCTGTGCAGGATCACCCCCACCCCCTGCCCGCGCAGCTCGGCGAGCAGCCGGTAGAGCTCGGCCTTGGTGTGCACGTCCACCCCCTTGGTAGGATCGTCCATCAGCAGGATCCGGGGCTGCCGGAGCAGCCATCGACCCAGCACCACCTTCTGCTGGTTGCCGCCGCTCAAGGTGGCGACGGGCTGGTCGAGCGAGCTGGTCACGATCCCCAGCCTGTCGACCATCTGCCGAGCATCGCTCCGAGCTCGACGCAGCCGCAGCAGCCTGCCGTACCGCTCCCAGGAGGCCAGCAGCAGGTTCTCCAGCACGGACCTCCCGCCAAGCACGCCCTGCGCCTGCCTGTCGCCGGGCACGTACGCCAGGCCCTGGCGCATGGCGTCCCTGGGATGCCGGGGCGCCAGCGGCCGGCCGTCCAGCACGACCTGCCCTTGGGAGGGAACGGCGCCGAACAGCGCCAGCAGCAGCTCGGATTGCCCCTGCCCCTGCAGCCCACCCAGCCCCAGCACCTCCCCCGCCCGCAGCCCCAGGCTCACCCCGCGCACCTTCGCGGTCCGGAGAGCCCTCACGGCCAGCAGTGCCTGCTGGGCGACCTCCGGGCGCGCCAGGGGCTCGACGGCCACCTCGCGGCCGACCATCAGCGAGAGCAGCTCCCCGGGGTCGGTTCGGGCCACCTCCACCTCGGCGACGGTGCGGCCGTTGCGCAGCACCGTCGCCCGGTCGGCCACCTCCATCAGCTCCTCCATCCTGTGGGAGATGAACACTATCGCCATGCCGCGCGCCCGCCAGTCGCTCACGAGCTCGAAGAGCCGCTGCACCTGCCTGGAGTCCAGGCTGGCGGTGGCCTCGTCCAATATGAGCACTCTCGGGCCTAGGCTGAGGGCCTTCAGGACCTCCACCAACTGCCGCTCGTCGGGGGAGAGCTCGGCGACGAGGGTGTCGGCCGTCAGCCCCGGGCGCACCGTGTCGGCGATCAGCTCCAGCAGGTCCCTGGTCCGGGCCTCCACCTCCCGCAGCCGCACCCAGGGGCCGCGTAGGGGCTCGTGGGCCAGCCAGATGTTCTGGGCGACCGTCATGTCGGGCAGCAAGCTCAGCTCCTGGTACACGGCGGCCACCCCGTGGCGCCTGGCCTGCTGGGGGGAGGCCCAGCGCACGGGGCGGCCGTCCAGCGTGATGCGTCCCTCGTCAGGAGCGGTCGCGCCCGCGAGGATGCGCGCCAGGGTGCTCTTGCCACTGCCGTTGGCCCCCAGGAGCGCGTGGACCTCTCCCGGCAGGACCCGGAGCTCGGCCCCCGCAAGGGCCGTCACCCCGCCGTAGCGCTTGCTCACCGCCTCGGCGCATAACACCGCTCGCTCCATGCCCGGCCTCACTGGAAGTACTGCTCGGCCTGCTGCCTGGTGATCATGCCGTCCACCGTGTAGGAGTCGGGCTTGTCCTTGATCTGCTCGTACTCCTGCTGGAAGTTCTCCTCGGTGATCACGCCAGGGATGGGCACGTACAGCGAGTTGCCGAACTGCCCCTTGAGGAGTCCCTGCTTCAGCTTCTTGCCCTGCAGCAGCTCCACCAGCACCCGGAGCCCGCTGACCCCTATGCCCGGTGGGTTGATCACCCCGATGGAGGTGAAGCTGGGCCGCTGCTGCTTGATCTGGTGCCACAGCTTCAGGTAGCCCGCCCGGGCCTCGCCGACCATCACCGGCCACTTCGGTGGGTTGGCGGCCATGACGGCCCGGAGGGCGCCCTCGGCCATGCCGTCCTGCGTCCACACCCCGTCTATCTTGTTGGGGTAGGCCGCCAGCAGGTTGGACATCACCTGTTGGCCGGTCGTCTGGTCCCAGTTGGCGTTGGAGACGTTCAGCACCTTGATGCCTGGGTGTTGGGCGAGCACCTCCTTGACGCCCCTGTAGCGGGCCTCGTTGGCTGGGTGCCCCGCGACCCCGTTGATGATGACGATGTTGCCCTTGCCCCCGAGCTGGTCCACCAGCCAGCGGGCGCTGATGCGGGCCCACTCCGTCTGGTCGATCACGACGTTGATCGCCTCCGGCGCCGACACCTCCTGGTCCACCGCGACGACGGTGACGCCGGCGTCCTTGGCCTGCTTGATGGCCGGGTTCAGCCCGCTCTGCGAGTTGGGGTTGATGACCAGCCCGTTGACGCCGCGGTTGACCAGGTTGCGGATCTGCTGGGCCTGTCCCGGCACGTCCACGTCGGCGCTCTGCACCACCAGGTCCTTCGTCAGCCCATCACGTTTGTACTCCTCGTTGGCCTGCTCCATGTCCTGGATCATCTGCGTGCGCCACTCGCTGCCGATGAAGCCGTTGGACACGCCCACCGTGTAGGGGGCCCCCGAGGTGCCACGCCCCAGGCCGCAGGCCGAGAGCTCCAGCAGCGTCAGCCCCGCCAGCCCCGTACCAGCTATACGTAGGAAATCCCGCCTGTTGTACCTGCTGCCCATAGCTCGACTCCTGTCTCTCTAGTCGTAATGTAAGCCCTGCCCGTGTCCGTGTCAACAGCTAGCTAGCACTCGACCACCCCCCTTCTCAGCCTGACGGTGTAGCGATACAGGTCCGCCCGGCAGAAGGACTCCTCGTACACCACGGGCCTAGCCTCTCGATCGTACGTGGTCCGCCGGAAGAAGAGCGCTGGGGCGCCGGGCGCCACTCCCAGGTGCCGGGCGACCTCCTCCGGGACGTCCCTGGCCTCGATGATGTGCAGCGCCTCGGCCACCTCCACCCCCCTCATGGCCAGGAAGGCGTACAGCGAGCCGTGGGCCGCCTCCAACACCTCCCCCGAAGGTGGTGCCAGCTGGGAGGGGAGGTAGTCCACCATGTACACGATAGGTTCCCCGTCGGCGTAGCGCACCCTCTCCAAGCGCGCGACCAGCTCGCCCTCCTCCAGCTCGAGGTGGCCGGCGACGTCCTCGTCAGGAGCCACGGTGCCGAGCGAGAGCACGCGCGAGCTGGGGGTCATCCCCAGCCGCAGGATCTCCTCCGTGAAGCTCAGCATGTTGGGCAGGTGCACCT
>Ga0068696_100280_pt1 | contig 23792 bp, 21 predicted proteins | sample CeladaPassaB1F15_FD_62204 | JGI IMG/M metagenome (GOLD analysis project Ga0068696, IMG submission 62204) | Cellulose-adapted microbial communities from the Joint BioEnergy Institute, USA - Passage B1F15 | ecosystem: Engineered > Bioreactor > Continuous culture > Unclassified | place: USA, Joint...
AACCCGCCGTGGGAACGCGTGAAGCTGCAGGAGGAAGAGTTCTTCGCGACTCGCGATCCCGAGATCGCCAGCGCCCGCAAAGCCGACGAGCGCAAGCGACGCATCGCCGCGCTGCACGAGCGCGATCCCGCGCTGTGGCAGGAGTTCCAGAAGGCACTGCGGCTGGCCGACGGCGTCAGTCGCTTCGTCCGCCAGAGCGGTCGCTTCCCGCTCGGCGGTCGCGGTGACGTCAACACCTACGCCGTCTTCACCGAGCTGGCCTGGCGGTCGCTCGCTGGCTCCGGCCGGACCGGGCTGGTCGTCCCGACCGGCCTGGCGACCGACGACACTACCAAGCACCTCTTCGGGAAGATCGTCGCCGAACGCGCCCTGGTCAGCCTGTTCGACTTCGAGAACCGGCTCGGCGTTTTCCCCGGCGTCCACCGCAGCTACAAGTTCTGCCTGCTCACGCTGGCAGCCGGTAGCCATCCGGAGCCGGCGCGCTTCGCCTTCTTCCTCCAGCGGGCCGAGGAGCTGCGCGACCCGGCGCGCGTCTTCACCTTGGCGCCGGAAGACTTCGCCCTCATCAATCCCAACACGCGCACCTGCCCCGTCTTCCGCGACCGGCGCGACGCCGAGCTGACCCGGGCCGTCTACCGCCGGGTGCCGGTGCTGGTGCGCGGAGACGATCCGGCCGGCAACCCGTGGGGCGTCGAGTTCTTCAGGATGTTCGATATGGCCAACGACTCTCACCACTTCCGCACGCGCGAGGAACTGGAGCGGGCCGGGTTCACCTTGCACGGCAACGTCTTCCAGCGGGGCGAGGAGCGGTACCTGCCGCTCTACGAGGCCAAGCTGGTGCACCAGTTCGACCACCGCTGGGCGAGTTACGGTGGCCCGGGCCGCTTGGGCCAGCCGCCCGAAGCGGGCGGGCCGCCATACCTGGAGCGTGCCCCACGCAACGCTGACGACGCCGTCGCGCTGGCCACTCAGGCCAAGGCCGACCCGGAGCTGGTGGTGTTGCCGCGCTACTGGGTGCCGGAGCGCGAGGTCGCGGCCAGGCTCGCTCAAAAGGGCTGGTCGCGCGGCTGGCTCCTCGGCTGGCGGGATATCACGAACGCGACGAACGAGCGCACGGTCATCGCCAGCGTCACCCCGCTGGTAGCAGTGGGGGATACGTTCCTCCTGATGCTGCCCGGTTTCTCGCGCCTCGAGTTCGTGCCCTGCTTGCTCGCGAACCTCGATGCCCTCCCGTTTGACTACGTGGCCCGGCAGAAGGTTGGCGGAACACACCTCAAGTTCAACGTGACGAAGCAACTCCCCGTCCTCCCGCCGGACGTCTACGCGCAGCCGTGTCCCTGGTATCCGGGGCAGACACTGGCCGACTGGATCCGGCCACGGGTGCTCGAGCTCGTCTACACCGCCTGGGACCTCGCGCCCTTCGCGCGCGACCTTGGCGACCAGGGGCCGCCGTTCCGCTGGGATCCGGCACGGCGAGCGCAGCTGCGGGCCGAACTCGACGCCGCCTTCTTCCTGCTCTACGGGCTGGAGCGGAGCGAGGTGGAGTACGTCCTGGGCACCTTCCCGGTGCTGCGCCAGAACGAGGAGCGGGCCTACGGGGAGTACCAGACGGCGCGGCTGGTGCTCAGCGCCTTCGACGCGCTCGTCACCGCCCGCACGCTCGGCGAGCCCTACCGCTCCCCGCTCGACCCACCCCCGGGTGACGAGCGGGTGCGGCACGGGAGGGAGGAGGACGCGACCGGATGAGGGCGAGAGCGCAAGACAGCAAGGCGGCGCGCAGGCAGTACCTGCCCGCGTAGGACCACGCGTCCTCTCGCGTCATAGGCACTGTTGGCCGATAGAGCGAAAGAGACGCCCATGGCTCCAGGTTTTCCCTACAGGGCGCGTGACCGGCTCGGCAATACGGTCGAGTTGCGCGAGGAAGCGTGGTACCATATCGTCACGGAGCGCGGCCGAAGGTCGCTCACCGTCGATGCGGTTCTCGCCGTTGTCCGGGACCCACTCGTGATCACCCAGGACAAGCTGCATCCGACCAGACGCTGCTTCTACCAGACGGCGAGTGCACTCTCGTTTCGAATCGCGGCCTATCTGAAAGTGGTGGTGGACTATTCCAGGAACCCGGCGGTGATCGTGACCGCCTACCTGACCGATCGGGTTCATCCCAAGGAGACAGCACTATGGCCCTGAGCGAACTCCCAGTCTACAACTATCGGCCCCGCATCCCTCCTCCGGACGAACTGGCAGCACGCCTCCGCGAGTCGGAGGTCTCGGCTCAGTACAACCCGCTGGCAGACGAACTCTTGCTCCTCTGGTGTGTTCCGCAGGAGTTCGCGGTGAGCGTCTTCCTCGATGACCCAGACTGGCTCGCCGTGCGCCTCGATCCCGAGACGAGCGAACTCGTCGGGTTTCACATCACAGACTTTCTCTCCCGCGCCGTGCGCGAGCGACCGGAGCTGATCCCGCTCGCACGACTGGCAGGGATCTCCGAACACGTTCTCGCAAGCCTCGAACGCGAGATTCCGGCAGAGGAACGAGCACGATCGGCCGTACGCGTCCTCGCCTGTCTCGCCGAGTCACGGTAAACCCTGCACCACGACGATCGAGCCAGCACTGCTCCGCGCGCTCGCAGTCCAACAGGACCAGCCGGGAGCTGGTGCCGTCGCCAGCGCGAGCGCACCGGCCCAGCGCCCTCGCGGCCAGCTGCCCCTGCAGGGCCGAAGCCGGAATGCGTCACGCTACGTCAGTTTGTCGGTTGATAAACTGCAAAAGCGGATCGAACCTGCTAAAGAGAGCGGTCAAGAGTGGGAAGGGCTGCATTCCCTGATGTCTTTACCACGTTCCTATACCCGAGAGCAGGCAGCGCGGCTTGTTCGAATGCGTTTGCAACGTCTCCGCCGCTGGGAGCGATCCGGATTTTTCCGGCCTGAAATGGTGGGAGATGCAGAGGCTGCTCTACCCCTATATACGTTCCGTTCGTCACGCTCCGCATACTGGTCATCCTGCGGGATCGGTAGCGCGTTCCGTTCCGTGACCTGAAGCGAGCGATCGACTGGTTCCGCGCGCACCGTGACCTGCCGCTCTCGGCCGTACGCTTCCTCGTGGGCGGACGTCGTGTGTTCTTCAGCGACCCGATCGATCGTGTCGTTCCAGCAGGCACACACCCGGAACAGACGGTTGCGCCGCTCGATCTCCAGGCGATAGAGGCCGAGATCGCGCAGCAGGCCGAGCGATTGGCGCGTCGTTCACCCGAGCACCAGGGCCGGATCGTCCGCCACCGCCGGGTCGCGCATGCTCAGCCGGTCGTCGAGGGAACACGCATCCCTGTTCGACTCATCCAGCGTCTACTCGACGAGGCACTCGCCCTTAACGCGATTCTGGAAGCGTTTCCGTCGTTGACGAGAAAGGACCTCGACGTCGCGCGCAACTGGGCCAGCTCGCATGCAGCGTGAGCACGATGGTCATTACCTTGCTTCAAGGTGAGAGCACACCCAAGCAGCTCGCTGACTGGCTCCTGCAACGCGGGCATTGGGTTATTCCGGTCACCCAGCTTCTGCCACAAGGTTTATCGGACGACGCGGTCGTCGCTGTCGCGTCTCGTGAATCACTGATCGTGCTGACGTGTGACCAAGACTTTCGCAATCAGCGGCGACACCCGCTCATCGAGTACCTTGTCGTCGACATCCGGCCACAACAGGATATCGTCGTAGTATTCGAACGGATCATCCAATTGCTCGAAGCTCACTACCGCTGGTGTCAAAGCAACGGCCAGCGGTTCTGCGCGACGATGACGCGGAACCGGTACACAGTTTACCTCTGGACTCGAGTGGACACGGAGAGACGCATCGCAGCAGCCTAGGGGGCTGTGAGTCCCACCTTCTGCACCCCCTCTACTGAACGACCACGAGCGCCCCTTCTCGACGAGATCGGTGCGAGCAGCCCAAAATACCGCACAAGAGGAGAGATACACATTGAACCATTCAACTCCTCACCTACTCTTTCAGCACCCAAACACCTATCAACGAACTCGATAACTGATAATCATGACGGACAAGAACGGCGTCGGGAGCGGCACCAGCAGACTCACTTGAGCGGAGGTTAGTAGCTAGTCGTGATATCACGTGGCGCGACAGCCATGTGCTCGATCTACCAGCGATGTTTCCTCTGTCGGCAACAGAAGAGCTGCCGTGCCTCGCGGCACGTCCCGGCAAGGCAACCTGCAGCCCCGTGTCCTCCTGATCGCGAGGGAGCCGAGCACCGGTGCTGTCCGGAGGCGCCACGGTCTGTGCATTCGCCCAAAGTGATACCCGCAGCGAACGCGCGCAACCTGGAACGGCAGACCAGTGCCCCTGGCCGGTGTAAGGAACCACGAACCTGCGTGGCACGGCATCGACCACCGATCCGACGCCAGCACACGATCAGAACGCGGATCTTTTCTCACTATTATAAGCGATACGAACCCGATACCCCTGCTCCTGCAGAAGGTACACCAGGTTTGAACCATCAATCAATGATATCGGCTTATCGTGTGCGAACTCATAGCTGTCTTTACCAAAATATCCCGTTGTGACTAAAATGCCGCGGCTCGCCCGTTCATTCATCATTGCCCCGTATAACTCGCGTACTGCCGCCGTCGGAACGAGGCCGCTGTAGCGCTTGGCCTGTATCAGGAACTTCCCTCCTCGGAGGGGATCGGGGTCGAAAACGATCGCATCCACTCCATAGTCCCGGCTCGCTCGGGTGATCTGAACTTCAGCGCCATGCTGCGCGAATAGACGCTCGAACAGCTGCCGAACCAAATGCTCGAAGTCATCCCAGGGCATTTCGAGGAGATTTGCTCCTGTTTCCAGTCCTTCCAGAACATCGCGTGCCTCGATGAACCGCGGGTCCTCGCGATTCATTTCGATAATCGGCCGTACGGGGGACAGATCCAGTAATGAACCAGCAACCAGCCCCTTGAGTGCACGAACCGTCGCCTTCGGCTCGATCCGTGCGAGATCGATCCGGGCGAATTGCTCGCGATCCGCCTGAACTGAGATGATATATCGCACCACATCGTGACCTGTCGCCGGATCGATTACCTGTACCCAGCCATTGAAGACGACGGAATGGATGTGCTGAGGATAATCGGACTCGAGAACTTCGTGAATCGTTCGTAACGTGATCTGGTAAACCACATCGTCATAGAAAGCCTTAAATTCCTTCTGGGTCATCTCCACTTCCTCGATAGTTTTTCTCGTCGCATTGAAGCGATAGCGGGTTACGCGCGGCAGGTCCCCGGGACTGGGCAGCCGATAATCAACAATGAGCAATTTCTCGTCCGGCCGATATTCCACCTCGAATTCACGGACGAGTTCGCTCGGGTAACGTGAGCGATCGAGAACGTGCCGGATATACCGCTCGACAGCTTGCTGCTCACCTGCTTCGAAACTCCGACGAAATTCGTCCACCTGCGCGTTATACGTAGCCTGTTTTTCTTCAAAGCGCTTCTTTTCCTTTTCGTACTGTTGGAGGTGCTTCTCATAGACACGTTTCGCTTCCTGCTCGAGCTGCAACCGCCGTTCTCGGCGCTTTGCCCACAGCGCTTCGATGAAACGCGACTCAGGTGGGACTCCGAGCTGCTGACGGATAGCAGCTTCGCTCGGCGGGGCCTTCTTGAAGGGCGAGCGGTCATAGAGTGATTCCCAATCCAATCGGTCATCAATGAGCAATGTAGCCTTCAGTAGCGAACGATACTCTGCGATTTTCGCCACAGCCTCCTCACTCATCTTCTCGGCCTGAGCACGGAGATCGGCTATCGCTTGTCGCTCGCGCAGCCGTGCTTCCTCCTGAGCCCATTTGGCTTCGAGCGCTGCAGCCTTGCGAAGGACTTCCTCCGGGGACTCTCCGCGCACGACCTGGGTGCGGCCGAGTACCGCATTCGAGACGGTCGTCTGGTAGATCGTCCGCCGAGCCATGGCTGCAACCTCCCCACTTCTCTCTCGGTAACGGTCAGATACAAGATAGCACGTTCCACGACTACCAGAGTTGCTCGACTACAATGAGACAGCATTCGATCGACTCCGCTCCCTCGCCGATGGGGACCTGATCATTCCAGGACATGACCCGCTTATCGCTCAGCGCTATCCCGTTCTCCCAGACAGCGGCGGCCTTATCGTTCGGTTAGCTTGAAGATCCGCGTGTGTCGAGACCTCTCACCGAGCGCTGCGAAACAGCGGTGAAAGGATGTGCGTTGGCATTTCGCAACCGGATTGTTGCTGGCTCACGCTTCGACCTCAGTCGACGACAGCGCTTCCCCAGCAGCGAGCCACGCCCGGATGCGCTCCAGCGCGTCCTGCAGCGCAGTGCGCACCGCTTCCTCGTCCAGGAGGCCCTCGCTCCGCCAGACCAGCACCGCCTCCAGATCGGCGACGATCTCGTCCGCCCGTGGACCGAGCCGGTGCGCGTCCCAGCCCGGCAAGATCACCTCCATCAGCTCGTCCCAGGAGCGTTCACCGGCGAGGAATGCAGCGAGCGCCCTGGCAAGCTGCTCGAGAAAGGATCGTTCGTCCATGGAAGACGCTCCTCACGAACGTCGTCGCGTCGAGCCGAGCGAACTGCGGCGCCTCTTCCGGGAGAGCGGACAGCAGGAACGGTACGAGCGCGGCGAGCTGACCGAACAGGTGAAGCGGAGCCGCCACGTCGCTGACCCGGCTCACCCATTCTCCTGCAGCCACGCCGAGGTCGTGCGGCTCTTCGACGGTGACCGGAAGGTCGCGGTCGTCCACCGCTACCGTCGGGACGACGGCTCGCTCGCGGCGAGCGGTCTTCCCGATCCGAAATTCCTCCGGATCGGCGACGTGTTCTACAGCGCAGCCGAGTGACCAGCACTCGCTGCCTCGCCGGCGACATCCACGCCCGCCGCCCTGCTCCCTGCGCCGGACAACGGCGTGCCGTCGTCCGACGAGTCGTTCACATGGTATCTGCTCTATGCCGCACTCGCTGGCCAGAAGATGCCGTGAGGGATGCGACGATGACCGGAGAAGAGACCCACCGCTGGCACGAGCAGATCGCGATCGACGAGGCTGTCCTGGCGGGCAAGCCCGTCATTCGCGGCACCCGGATCGCGGTCGAGCAGGTCCTCGACGTGCTGGCAGCGGGCTGGACGATCGAGCGGCTGCTCGACGAGTTTCCTGGTCTCACCGAGGCCGACGTCCGCGCCTGTTTGGCCTACGCTGCCGACGTCCTGCGCAGCGAGCGCGTCTATCCGGTACCGCGATGAACCTCCTCGTCGACGAGAACATCCCCCGCTCGGACGCCCAGGTACTCGCCGCGGCCGGCCACGATGGACGCGCAGTCCGGACTGTCGCTCGGGGCACGACCGATGCCGAAGTCGTGCAACTGGGGATGCTGAAGCGACGCATCATCGTGAAGGCGGACAAGGATGTCGCCGCATTCGCAGCGCGCCTCCCTGGCGGTCGAGTGTGCAGCCCCCAGCGCCCTTGGTCCTACTGCCGGCCTGCCTTCCGGTCGCCGCACGGTTATCCTTCTGCGCGAGCACATCCCGTAGGCGCGAGTTTCCCTTCGAACGCCTCCTGCGCGGGCACACGGGTCAGTGATTCGCTGAAGAGTGCTTACACGCCTCCGACAATGGACATCCGCATGCCCGCTCCTTATTCGCGTACCGATGGCAAAGACCAGAAATCGCGATAGATCCCTGCTGCCAGCCCAGCCATCAGTGCCGCACCGCGCACGCCTGGCTCTTCGACAGGAGGATAGAGCACCTCACCGTGCATCCACTGTTTCACTTTCCGCACCAGCGCAGAGCGCGTCCACCCGCCGATAGCCACGATCCGCGCCACCGGACCGGCAACACGCTCCATCGTATGCCGGATGGTCAACGCCTCTTGTGCGAGCGCACGATGTGCCGCCAGCCAGACATGCCCCGGACCGGTGTTCCAACCGATACCACGGAGATCAGCGAAGTCAGCAGTCACACCGTGCACCTGAGGCAAGGGCTCGTCCTCTGGGATGGCCAGAGCGAGCGCATCAAGCTCAGCCTTGTCCGCATCCGTTTTGCCCAAGATCCGCAGAAACCGTCCCAGGGCTTTGCCACCGACGATACCCCCGAGCAATGACCACGAGTCAGGAACTGCATGCCAGCCGACTGCAGCACCACCCTCAACCGAAAGCAGTATCTGCTCATCCGTCAGATTTGTCGGCACAGCTCGGACCAGAGCTTCAGCTGTTCCATTTGAGTCCAATAATGTGTCAGGATTTACAACACCAACGCCGATAGCAGCACACGGATGATCATGTCCACCGATGGCAAGAGCAGCACCATCAGCACCCGGCAGAATACCCGCCTTCATTCGCCCAACGGGCGATCCCGCCGGTACGAGTGGCGGTAAGACTGGCATTGGCATTCCGAGCCAATCGAGAGCATCAGACCACCAGCATTGCTGCCGGAGGTTCAAAAGCCCTGTCCGCGTGGCTAACGAGAACTCAGCCACCGGATCAGCGCCCCACGAGAAGGCAACCCACTCCGAGACATTGAACCACTTCCAACTCTGCCGAAGATCTGGAAACCGCTTGAGAAGCCAACGTAGCTTGGCGAGCGAGCAAAGGCGACTTGCCGGAAGCCCGGTACGAAGCGTGAACTCTTCTGAACCGAACACCTGCGCGATCTCCGCTGCTTCGTCATCACCTCGCTGATCGTGCCAGGCGATCGCTGGAGCTAGCGGCTGTCCCTTCGAATCGACGAGCACACCGGTCTCAGCCATGCTGGTGAAGCCGATCCCGAGGACACGACAGGGGCCGATCTGTTCCAATGCCTGCAGCGCGGCTTCACGCGCGATGTCCACGAATCGACGAGGGTCCATCTCCGCGCCAGTCGGTACGGGGTCCCAAGGAGTCAGCACACGAGCCTGCGCGAGCTCCTGCCCATCGAGCGAGACCACGCCAGCCTTACAAAAGGTGGTACCGAGATCGATCCCGACCAGCACCTCCTGCATCGCATACCCTCCTCAACGTGGCATACCAGGCAAGCACCGCAAGATATCGACATTGCCAGATACTCGGAGTGCACCCGCGCCGTATCCAACGAGAAGGACGTCACCGGCTTCGATTGCCGTTGCCTCGTCACTATCTGGTTGCAGGAGACCGTGCCCTGAAAGGACGATCAGCACCTGATAAGAGGCCTCGAGTTGCTCGCTCTCAGTAGTGACGATCCGCTCGGCACGGAAATAGGTATCCGCGGCCTCAGGGAAGAGGCGGTAACGGCCGGGTTCGTCTGGTATGTGGCGCACATTTTGCGCGACCACTTCATCATTCCAGATCGTGTAATCGAGTAGTTGGACGGCAGTCGGGAGTTGTAATCCGAGATGCCAGGTCACCGCGGCATCGTCCCCGACCAGCCACCACTCGAGCAACACGCTGAGGTCGCTCGCTTGCTGGAGTTCCGTCATCAGGATTCCCTCGCCGATCGCGTGCGGGGTTCCAGCGGGCACAAAGAGTGCATCACCGGGGCGGACAGGAATCGGCCGCAAGACCCCAAGGAGCCGCTCACTGTCGCGACGCTCGATGAGCGTTCCCACCCCATCCGGGTCGATGGCAGCTCGAAACCCCAACCAGACGACACTATCCGGTTCAGCTTCCATGATGAACCATGCTTCCGTTTTCCCGAAGGGATAATGCAGCAGCGTACGCGCTACCTCATCGTTCGGATGGTAGTGCACCGGCAACCGTTCGCCAGCATCGAGCAACTTCACGAGAAGACCGGGTTCAGGACCGCCATACTGCTGCCACGCCGGGCCAAGGAATCCTTCGGGGTGCTCTTCGAGCATGGAACGAAGTGACTTGCCATCGAGCATAGTCAAGCCACGTATCGGCTCACCGTACACAGTCGTCGTCGAGGCAAGCCATTCCTCCGGTGCACGCTCGGGCCAGACAGGAGTTCGGCGGAAGGCCGCGATCCGAGCCCCGCCACGATAGAACCGCTCGACCGGATTGGTCCCAAGCTTGAAAATCCACATGCAGCCCCCTTCGAACGAGATCGCTACAGGTCAGACGCACAGATCGATTATCCCAAGAGCCGTTCCTGCACCGCTTTTTCCCGGATCACCCGCTTGACTTGCCAGAAAGATTCTTGTGTTACGAGATACGCGCCGGATTGTACCTTCGCTGGTATCACCGCACCAGCCCCTTCATTCACGCCCTATTGACAGCAGCTCGCTCCAGAGCTATTCTAAGCTGCTGCGGTCATGAGGTGAAAGGATAGCGGTCGATGCGGAGTTTGCGCTGGTGGCGCCTTTTCGATCCAGGCAGCATGCGTTGCGTCGCTGTTGCCCTGGATCATGGGCTTACCGGAGAGCCGGCCGAATTTCGCGGTCTGGAGCGTTTTCTCGACCTCGTAGCAGCTGTCACTGCCGCGGGACCGGACGCTCTCTTGATTTCCGCAGGACAAGTGAAGCGACTAACCGACCTCCACCTTCGCTTGCCAGCACTGATCGTGCGCGTCGACGTCACCAATGCCTACCAACGACCGACACCACACCGTATCTTCGATCGCCTCATCCATGACGCCTGCACAATAGCAGTTCGCGCTGATGCAGCCGCGGTTATCGTTAACCTTCTCCGCGTACCTGGCCACGACGAAGCGACGGAAGAATCGGTTCAGGCTATTCTCGAAGTCCGTGCGGCTTGTGAGCAGTATGGATTACCACTGATCGTCGAAGTCATGGCGCTCCGTCCCGGGCCGAACGGAATTCTCCAGCCGGGAGCGAGCGTCGAAGAACTCAAAGGCTTGGTGCGGCTCACCGTCGAACTTGGCGCTGACATCATCAAGGTCACCCCGCCAGATGAGCGCGAGGCAATCAGTGAACTCTGCGAACTGGCCAATGTTCCTCTTCTCGTACTCGGTGGTGCCCGCGGTGACGAAAGGACGATCCTGGAGCAGACCGCGACATTGATACGACACGGGGCGGCTGGGGTTATCTTTGGCCGCAACGTGTTCCAGCATCCTCATCCACCGGCTATGGTTCACGCGCTCCGCCATATCGTGCACGGAAACGGTGATGTGCAGGAGGCACTCCGGCTGCTTCGTCAGCCGCTGACAGCCTAGGAGGATGCGACCGGTAAGGCGGGAGCTGAGTATGTGAAGTCTGCGGTGTGAGAGGAGGAGACACATGGACAAGTTACTCCGAGCCAGCCTGACACGTCGTCAGATCCTCACACAGATCGCGCTCCTTGGTGCTGCTGCACCGGTGATGGGAGGGCTGCTGAGTGCTTGCCGCGAGCAGGCAACGCCGACACCAGCAGCCGGACAGGGCTCGACACCCGTTTCGACGCCCCCAGCTGGTGAAGCAGCCCAGTCCGTGAAACCTGGTGAACTGACTCCTCCGGTCGTCGCGCAGCCGTGCCAGCCAGGTTCTTGTCCATACGCCGGACAAACAGTGACCGTGATCGTCAACGCGGCAGGGGAAAAGGGGCCAATTTCCGGTCCACTCTACGAGATTCGCGAGGAATTTGAGAAGGCTACCGGCGCCAAGCTCAACATCGTTGAAGTTCCCTTTGCTGAACACTTCCCCAAGCTGATGACCGATCTCACGACTGGCACCGGCCAGTATGACATTTCCATTGCTGGTGCCTGGTGGTTGGGTGACCTCGTGGCTGGCGACTACATCTTGTCGTACGACGATTGGTACGATGACCCACGCTTCCCCAAGTTCGATATCAACGACGTGCTCCCTGGACCACGCCAGTTGCTCATGTGGGGCGGCAAAAAGTATATGGTACCGAATGACCACGATGGTCAGGTCATGTACTATCGGCGCGATCTCTTTGAGGATCCCAAGCACCAAGAGGAATTTAAGGCCAAGTACGGGTACGATCTCGCACCGCCGAAGACGTGGAAGCAATTCCGCGACATTGCGGAATACTTTAACGGCAAGGATCTCGACGGCGACGGACAGCCTGATTCTGGTCTCACCATCCACCTCAAGGTGGGCGGCCAGGGGATGTTCCACTTCATGTCCTTCTCCGCTCCCTTCGTCATCGGCCCAGAAAATCCCAAGCTGTACTGGTTCGATCCCGATACAATGGAGCCGCTCATCGCAAGCCCGGGCCACGTGCGAGCGCTCGAAGTTCTCGTCGATCTCATTCAGTTCGGTCCTTCCGCAATGCTGGGCTGGAGCCTCGGCGAGAGCTGGGACTACTTTTTGCGGGGCCAGGCTGCGCTCACCTTCACATGGGGCGACCTGGGCGCGCTCGCACAACAAGAAGGTAGCAAGGTGAAGGGCAAGTGTGGCGCCGCACCACTGCCAGGCTGGGATGAGTATTATAACATTCAGACCGGACAATGGGTGAAGGTCGACCAGCCCAACATTGTGGGAAACACCACTGGCGGATCCTGGGCCGGTGTCATCTCCAAGTTCTCGAAAGCACCTGAAGCAGCGTACTACCTGTTGGCGCTCATGGCCACACCGCAAAAGTCCATTATCTATGCTGCCCGCGGGTGGGATGGCGTCGATCCAGGTCGCTACAGCCACTTCTTGCCGCCCGACGGTACGGCCTCGCTTGAACAATACCTCGCAGCCGGTTGGGACGAACGGGATATCAAGGATTACACGAAAGCATATTTCGAGAACTTCAACAATCCGTTGCAGTTCCCGTACCTACGTATACCAGGAACCTTCGAATATTGGACCCAGCTGGACATCCGCCTCAGTGAGGCGGCAACAGGGCAGGCAAAGCCAGAAGAGGCGCTCAAGCGCTGCGTCGACGACTTTGAGGCGATCACCAACCGACTCGGGCGCGACATCCAGAAGCGCACCTACCGAGAGTCCCTCGGGCTCTAGAAAGGTGAGCGAACGCCGTGAGAGCTGCCGAAAAGCGGGTCTCCACAGCTGGCCAAGCCGCAACGCTCGCAGTGGGCCGCCAGAGAGCGCGGCGGCCCACTGCAGGGATGTTCTTTCTCCTGCCCGCTGTCGTGTGGATCCTTCTGTTCACGATATTTCCATTGATCTATGCCCTCTATACGAGCTTGCATGCCTACCGATTCGGGCGTATTTCGGGATTTGTTGGCATACAAAACTTCCAAAGACTCTTTCAAGACTCTAATCTGCACTCCACCCTCATCGTGACATTACAGTTCGTCGTCGCTTCGGTGACGATCGAGATGGTTCTGGGCTTTGCCTTGGCATTACTCGTGCACCGCGAGTTCCGACTCCGTGGGCTCGTTCGAACCGCGATGATCCTCCCCCTCTTCGCGACGCCAGTCGCGATTGGCTATCTCGCGATTACGATCTTCTACGAGCGTAACGGGCCTATCAACATGCTCCTCTACTCGCTCTTCAGACTCGATATCCCCTGGCTATCGCATCCAACCTGGGCCTTGGTTTCCATCATCCTCGTCGATATATGGCAATGGACACCATTCGTGTTTCTCATCAGTCTCGCTGCACTGCAAACGCTCCCTGATGAACTGTACGAAGCCGCTCAGATCGATGGAGCGGGAACCTTCGGTCTCTTTCGGTACATCACCCTGCCGTTGATGGCACCGACCCTGTGGCTTATCCTTCTGCTTCGTCTCGTCGAGGCATTCAAGGTTTTCGACATTCCGGTTAGCCTCACCTTGGGCGGGCCAGGTCGAGCGACTGAGGTATTCAGCTTGTTCACATACCGAACTGCTATGCGGTTTTTCGACTTCGGTTATGCAGCAGCCCAAGGCTTCCTTCTGCTTGTGATTGTTATGACACTTGTAACACTTCTGTTCCGCCGCATCCAGCATCTTTACCAGGAGGAGGCACGATGGTAGCCTTGACACGCACTCTCAAACAAGCCATCTTCTACCTGATTCTTCTTCTTGTTCTTCTCGTCACGCTGTTTCCGTTTTACTGGGCTTTCGTGAATTCGATCAAGCGCCCTGAAGACACGTTCCAGCCTACCTGGATACCGTTTCTCCAATTCACGCCGACCTTGGAGCACTGGGAGAGTGAACTCGCGATCCGGGAGACACGTCGTTCGCTCATCAATAGTCTCGTCATCGCAACCGGCGCAGCAACACTCGCACTTCTGGTTGGAACCCCAGCTGCTTACGGTCTTGCCCGATTTCGGTTCCGACGCCCTAATAATGGATTCTTCATCACTTGGTTCATTTCCCAGCGTGTTATCCCCCCGGTCGTGGTAGCCATTCCATTCTTTTTGATCTTTCGCACCTTCGGTATGTTAGACCAGTTACTTAGCCTCGTTCTTCTCAATGCGACCTTTACGCTTCCTTTAGTCGTTGTCATCATGACACAGATGTTTCACGAAGTCCCGACCGAACTTGAGGAGGCAGCGTTCGTTGATGGCGCCGGTCGCCTGCAAGCCCTTGTCCGTATAGCCTTGCCACTCGCCGCACCCGGACTGGTTGCAACATGGCTCCTCTGCTTCGCCTTCAGCTGGAACGAATTTCTCATGGGGTTGACTCTCGCCACGAAGAACGCTATCCCTATGCCAGTTTACATTGCTGGTGCCGAACATACCCGCGGCGTGCAATTTTGGTTCGTTGGTGTTCGCGTGTTGATAACGATTCTGCCACCAGCAATTCTCGCTGTTCTCGCACAGCGCTACATCGTGCGCGGCTTGACCTTCGGTGCGATCAAGGGGTGAGTTAGAACGAACTTCGTTCGGGCTACGAGCGGGCCAGTAAGGAAGCATCTGCAAGTGCACGGAGTTGGAAAGTGTCCAACCCCGTGCATAGTATTTCGGTATACTTCGCATGAATCTGCTAATTGGCATGTCCGCCACGTGACTCCTACCAATAGGTGCGACTGACCACAAGGAACACCCGACCCGTCCACGAGAGGGGGCTCGATGTCCGTCTTCGCGCTACATCGCCGCGTCCTTGCGGACTACCAGGACTTCATCCGTGCCTTCGTCACCGCCCGCGACCCGCGCATCCAGGACGAGATCCACCGCCTCCTCCTCGACGAGCAGCACCTCTGGCCAGAACCGCTCGTCCAGCTCTCCCCCGCCTACCGCCGCGACGCGACGGTCGACAACCTCGCTGCTGAAGGGGTGCTCCACCCGACGACCGCCCAGATCTTCCGTCGACCCGATGGCGATCCCCTCCGCCTCTACACGCACCAGGTGCAAGCGATCCGCGCTATCCAGCAGGGCCGGAGCGTGATCGTTACCTCCGGTACCGGCTCCGGCAAGAGCTACTGCTACTTCATCCCGATCATCGACCTCGCTGCCCGCTACCCGGACGAGCCCGGCCCCTTCGCCCTCGTCGTCTACCCGATGAACGCGCTCGTCAATTCGCAGTTCCACGCCCTCACCGAACTCGCGCGCCGGTACCAGGAACGGACCGGCCGACCCTTCCCCCTCCGCTTCGCGCGCTACACCGGCGAGACACCGAACGAAGAGCGCGAGGCGATCCGTCGCAACCCACCCCACCTCCTCCTCACCAACTACGTGATGGCCGAGCTCCTGCTCGATCGTCCGGAGGACGCACCACTCGTCGCGCCGCGACCGGACGCGCGCACGCCCTTCTTTCTCGTCTTCGACGAGCTCCACACCTACCGCGGCCGGCAGGGTGCCGACGTGGCCCTCCTCGTCCGCCGTCTGCGCGCCCGCTTGGAGCGCCCCCGGGTCGTCCACGTCGGCACCAGCGCGACGCTGGTCGCGCACCGCGAGGCGACCGCAACCGAACGGCGCCAGGTGGTAGCCGACTTCGCCTCGCGCTTCTTCGGCCACCCGATCGCTTCCGACGACGTCATCGAGGAGACGCTGGAACTCGTCACCGAAGGCACCGACCTGCCCGGGCCGGATGATCTCCGCGCCGCCCTGGCCAGTCCGCTCCCGACTGATGTCGACGGCCTGCGCACGAACGCGCTGGCTCGCTGGCTGGAACGTGCGCTCGGCGTCGAGCTACAGCCTGACGGCTCGCTCCGCCGTCGCACGCCTCGCCCGCTGAGTGCGGTCGCCAGCGAACTCGCCGAACTCACTGGTCAGCCGCGCGACCTCTGCGAGGCCCGCCTCCGTGACCTTCTCGAGACGGCGAGCAGTCTCCGCCGTGCCGACGGGCAGCCGTTCTTCGCCTTCAAGCTCCACCAGTTCATCTCGCAGAGCCACGCCCTCTACGCCACGCTCGAGCCCGCCGCCCAGCGCCGCTTCGCGACCGAACCGCGGGCCAGCGGCGACCACCTCCGCGCCCCGCTCGCCTTCTGTCGCGTCTGCGGCCAGGAGTACTACCGCGTCCTCGTCCGGGGGGATCGGCTCGAGCCCTACCCGCCCGGTCTGCCGCTCGACGATGCTGACGCCCAGCCAGGATATCTCGTGCTCGCCGAAGCGGTGCCGGACTGGTCGCTCGAGCGCCTTCCCGACGACTGGCGCGACGCGCGTGGCCTGCTGCGATCCACCTGGCGCGAGCGCGTGCCGCGGCAAGTGTGGGTGTTGCCGGACGGGCGGCTGGTCGAAGGTGCAGCGGAAGGCGCACTCCCCGCCTGGCTGCAGACCGAACGGTTCTGGCTGTGCCTCCACTGCGGCAGCTGGTACGGCACACGCGAAGGGGAATACCAGCGGCTGACCTACCTGGCCAGCGAAGGACGGAGTTCGGCGACGACGGTGCTGGCAGTCTCGCTGCTACGCCACGCCCGCGCACTGGGCGGCCGCGACAAGCTCTTGACCTTCACCGATAGCCGGCAGGACGCTTCGCTCCAGGCCGGGCACTTCAACGATTTCGTGCACGTCGCCGTCTTGCGCTCGGCACTCCACGCGGCACTGAGCGAGCGTTCGCCGCTCCGCTTCGACGAGGTCGCCGATGCGGTCGTCCGCCAGATGGGGCTCTCGCTCGCCGACTACGCGCGCCAACGCGAACTCAGCGAGACAACACCGGTCGCCCGCGAGGTGCGCGAGTGCTTCCGCGACCTGACGGAGTACCGGCTCTACGAAGACCTCCGACGCGGCTGGCGCGTGGCCCTGCCCAACCTGGAGGACGTCGGTCTGCTTCGTATCGACTACCTGGGACTCCCCGAACTCGCCGCCGACGAGGATGCCTGGCAGGACGTACCCGCCCTCGCCTCCCTCGACCCGGTCCGCCGCGAGCGAGTGCTCCGGGCCGTGCTCGACCACTTCCGGCGCGCTCTCGCGCTCGATGCCCCGCTCCTCCTCGACGAGGATCGCCAGCGCCGCCTGCGCCGGAGGGCCGAGGAGCTGCTCAACGAGTTCTGGGGGATCGATCCGAGCAGCGGGAGCCTGCGCCGGGCCGCAGTCTTCGTCTGGCCTGCCCCGAGCGGCGACGACGAGGACGCCTGCAGCCTCGCCCCACGCACGGCCATCGGGCGCTTCTTCCAGCGCGAACTCGGAATCGACAGCACCACGTACCGCCAGCTCGTTCCCCGGCTGCTGGAGCAGTTGGCCCGGCACGGGCTGATCGCGCGCGAGGAACGCAGCGACGGTTCGGTGGCCGTCCGCCTGCGGCACACGGCCCTCCTCTGGTGCCGCGGTGACGGTACGCCGGTCGTCGACCTGGTGCGCGAGCGCGCCCAGCTCGACGAGGACGAACGCCGGGCCAACGCGTTCTTCCAGCGTTTCTACCAGGAAGCGGCGCGCGAACTCGCCGCCCTGGAAGCACGCGAGCACACGGCCCAGGTGGTCGCACCCGGCGAACGGATCCGCCGCGAGCGGCGCTTCCGCTGGACGGAGGACGACCAGCGCGACCCCTCGCTCGGCCGCCGGCTTCCCTACCTCGTCTGCTCCCCGACGATGGAACTGGGAATCGATATCGCCGACCTCGACCTGGTTCACTTGCGCAACGTGCCGCCGACGCCCGCCAACTACGCCCAGCGGAGCGGCCGGGCCGGCCGGCAGGGCCAGCCGGGTCTCATCCTGACCTTCTGCGGCGCACTCCACGGGCACGACCAGTACTTCTTCCGCCACCGCGAGGAGATGGTCGCCGGCGCTGTCCGTGCCCCCCGCCTGGATCTGGCGAACGAGACGCTCCTCCGCACGCATATCTTGGCCGAGTGGCTCTGCGAGACCGGTGTCGCCCTGCACGACTCGGTCGAGTCGGTACTCGATATCGAGCGCGAGCCCGAGTACCCGCTGCGGGACGCGGTACGCGAGCAGCTCCAGCTCGCGCCGGCCCAGCGGCAGCGGCTGCAGCGACGCCTCGAGCGCATCCTCACGCCACTCGACCAACAGGAGCTGGCTCGGGTCGGTTGGTTCTCCGACCGCTGGCTCGAACAACTGCTCGATTCGGCACCCGAGCGCTTCGACCGAGCGTTCGACCGCTGGCGCGAACTCTACCGCGCCGCGACCGAGCAGCTCGACAGAGCGCAGCAGCTGCTCCGCACCGCCCGGTCGAGGGCCGAACAGGATGAACAGGTACGCCGGCAGGCGGAGGCCCTGCGGCAACGAGACCTGCTGCTCCAACGCGACGTCGCCCGCGAAGAGAGCGACTTCTACCCCTACCGGTACCTGGCGACCGAGGAGTTCCTGCCCGGCTACAACTTCCCGTCGCTCCCGGTACGTGCCTGGGTACCACGCGGCGAGGGAGAATTCATCGCTCGCCCCCGCTACCTGGCGGTGACCGAGTTCGCTCCCGGTACCACGGTCTACCACGAGGGAGCGAAGTGGCAGTTCGCTCGCTTCTTCGTCCCGATCGGCGCGGGGTCACTCGAGCAACGTGTCGTCACCCGCAAGCTCTGTCGGGCCTGCGCGGCCTGGGCCGACTCGCACGAAGACCGTTGCCCGAACTGCGGGCAGGAGCTGGCCGGGCAGGCCGTGGAGATCGTGCGGATGCTGGAGATGCCCAACGTGCGCCTGGAGCGGCGCGAGCGCATCACCTGCAACGAGGAGGAACGCCAGCTGCGCGGTTACGACGTGCGCGTGGCTTTCCGCTTCGCACCGGCAGAAAGCGGTGTCCGCTCGCTCGCTGCCGACGTGCAGATGCCCGACGGCCAGCCGTTTCTCGCGCTCCGGTACGCACCGGCTGCGACGCTCCTCACGCTCAACCGTGGCTGGCGGTTGAACTCCACGCCGGACTTCCTCGTCGATCTCGCCACCGGCGAGGTGGTGAGCAACGAGGAGCAGCGAGGCCGTGGACGGCGCTCCCGCACGACGCAGACGCGCGAACTGGCCCGTCTGGCACTCGCCGTGCAGGAGACGCGCAACCTCCTGCTCCTCCGGCTGCTCGACCCACAGCTGCGCGAGGACCCGGTGCTGCGGACGACGCTGCGCATTGCGCTCCACCGCGGACTCGGCCAGGTCTTTCAGCTGGAGGAGACCGAGCTCGCGACCGATGAGCTCGGAAGCGGTGAACACCTGACCCTCCTCTTTATCGAAAAAGCCGAGGGTGGCCTCGGCGTCTTGCGGCGGCTGGTCGACGAACCAGATGCGCTGGCACGCGTGGCCCAGGAAGCGCTCCGGCTCTGCCACTTCGCACCCGACACCGAGCGGCCGGACTGCGACGGTGCCTGCTCGGAGTGCTTGCTCACCTACAGCTCGGCACGGCTGGCGCGGTACCTCGACCGCTTCGCGGTACGATCGGTGCTCGAGCAGCTGGCCGCGAGCCGGGTCGAGCCGCGGACGGGAGAGCGCCCGCGCGCCGAGCAGTTCGCCTGGCTCTCCCACCGCTGCGAATCGTCGCTCGAACGGGAGGTTCTGGAATACCTCTTCGACCACGGTCTGCGACTGCCCGACGACGCGCAGAGAGTCGTGGAGGAACCGCGTTGTCGAGCCGATTTCTTCTATGCGCCGAACGTCCTGGTTTTCGTCGACGGGCCGCGGCACGATGATCCGAGCCAGCAGCGTCTCGACGAGCGGACACGCCGGAACCTGATCGCGCGGGGCTACCGGGTCATCGTGCTGCGCTACGAGCAGTCACTCGACGAGCAGGTCCGAGCCTATCCCGAGGTCTTCGGCAGTGGCCTGGGCAGCGCCGGCTCGTAGGGGCACGGCGTGCCGCGCCCGTCCGCACCCAAGGTGCGGCATACGGGTGCACGAAGCTGGCCCTGACGGGCCAGCCGGGTCAGGCAGCGCCTGACCCGTACGGGATGAACGGCCGTTGAACGGCGACCACGGTCGCAGTCCATCGGCCACAGTCGATGCATCGTCCCCGGCCCTGTAGGGGCGAGGCGTGCCTCGCCCGTCCGCGCCAAAGGCGCGGCAATGGCATCCACCGTTCGCCCACCCACGGTCTCCCGACGACCGGAAATGCCGGCCCTCCGGGCCGGATGGGTCACGCACGCGTGACCCCTACAGGGGAAACAGCGGGCATCCGAGACCGACGGTGGCCTTAGACCAGTCACGGTCGCCACACCGTCCCCCGCCTTCGTAGGGGCGACGCGTGCCTCGCCCAGCCGCACCGCCAGGCGCGGCATCCCTCCCTCGCATTGCCGGCCCTCCGGGCCGGACGGGTCACGCACGCGTGACCCCTACAGGGGAAACAGCGGGCATCCGAGACCGACGGTGGCCTTAGACCAGTCACGGTCGCCACACCGTCCCCCGCCTTCGTAGGGGCGACGCGTGCGTCGCCCGTCCGCGCCGCAAGGCGCGGAAAGCGACCGGTCATGCCACAGCACCCGGTACGACACCCCTCACCCCTGCCTCGCTTCCACGGCACCCTGTCCCCGTTTCCCCTGTAGGGGCGAGGCGTGCCTCGCCCGTCCGCGCCGGATGGCGCGGGTATCGATCACGCGGGCCTTCGCAGGCGGTACGACACCCCTCACCCCTGCCGCTCCCGCGGCACCCTGTCCCCGGTTTCCCCTGTAGGGGCGAGGCGTGCCTCGCCCGTCCGCGCCGCAAGGCGCGGGAATCGACCTCCCGCGCGGCGCGGGAGAGGGGGGCTCCGCGAGTCACGCACGCGTGACCCTTACAGGGACGGCCGGTTGCTCACGGGCCATGGTGTCCGAACGACTCCCGGACGTGCAGCACGCACCACGTCAGCCGCTCGCCACGTCGAGGAGCGCTCCGAACGCACCGAACACCGAAACCAGGAGGCAGACCAGCGTGAGCATCCCGAGACACCCCACGCCGCCCAGACCGAGCACCGCGCCCCAGCTCCCGGTACTCCCTTCGGCCAGCACCGTCCGCCGCGCGAGGAGCCCGGAGACGATCGGCACGACGACCGAGATCGGCAGCACCAGGCAGCCGAGCACACCCAACGTCACCGTCGTCAGCAGGGCCAACAACGCCAGCACCAGCCACCAGCCGACCAGCAGGACAGCCCCACGCGCCAACCGCCCCGCGTAGGCGTGGCCGACTCCGAGAATCCCGAACCAGCCGAAGACCGCTTCCAGCGCCAGCGCGATCCATCCGGCCGTCTCCACGTCCACTGCTCGAGCCCGCTGCTGCCAGCCAGCTACCCCGCGCGGTTCCTCCATCGCCAGCCCCCAGTCGTGCACCGTGTCGAACGCAGCATGACACGCGCTGGCAGCAATGGCAACCGATTGGTCGAGCGGGAAACGCACGGCCGTTGAGCGTCGGAGAGCTCAGCCGCGCTGTCACGCGGAGAACCGGAGACAGGGGCGAACCAGCGTCCGACCGTCCGCGCTCACCAGCGGGCACCGCACCGCCCGGCCGAACCAGGCGCCCGATCGAGCGCGGCGTGCAGCGCTCAGTGCGAGGCAGCCAGGAGCGTCGCCGGACGCTGTGCGCGCGCCACCGCCAGCACGTAGTCGGCGACCCGCCCCGGGATGTCGACACCGGTCGGTGCGATCGAGTTGCGGAACTCCATCGTCGCGTTGACCTCGTTCACCAGATAGCCTCGCTCCGGATGCTCCAGCACGTCGACCGCCAGCACACCGCCACCGACGACCCGTGCCACGCGGCTGCACAGTTCGGCCAGCTCCGGTGTGACCGGGCAGTTGGAAGCCGCCGCGCCCCGAGCCGTGTTCGTGACCCAGTGGTTCGAGCTCCGATAAATGGCGCAGATCGTCTCCTCACCGACGACGAAGGCCCGGATGTCGCGCCCCGGCTTGGGCACCCACTCCTGGATGTAGATCGTCCCGTGGTGGAACCCACCGAGCAGCCGCTTGTGGCGCAGCAGCTCCTCGGCTGCGCGCCGCGAGTTCACGCGCGCCAGGAGGCGCCCCCACGAGCCCAATGGCGGCTTGATGACGACCGGATAGCCCAGCTCGTCGGCAGCCGCCAGCGCTTCCTCCGGACTGAAGGCGACCATGACCCGCGGCTGGGGAATGCCGGCGCCGGCCAGAAGCGCTGTCGTGCGCAGCTTGTCGTTGCATACCTCCAGAACACGTGTCGAGTTGACCACCGGAATACCCCAGGCCTCGAAGACGCTCGCCACGTGCAGTCCCCGCTGCTGGCTCACCGAACGGCCGACTACAACGTCGTACTGCGGCGGCGGTGCGGTGACTTCCAGCCGCATCGTCCGGTCGAGCACACGCTCGACGACCGCACCACGCTGCTCGAGTGCCGCGATCAAGAGGCGCTCTTCGGTTCGCAACAGGCCATAGACGATACCGACTCGTACCCGCTCCACGACGATCCTCCGACTCCACCAGGCTCCAGCCACATCAGCACGACGAGACGAACAGCGGATCAGGCCGAACGTTTCGTCCCGCGTTTGTGTGGCTGCGCTCCGTGGGTCGTCTGGAGCCGGGACGCAGCGATCGTCGGCACCAGGGACACGTGCCGAATCGGGGAAACCGGTCCGGAGACAGCCGCGAGCCCGGCCAGGAACGTACCGGGTTGGCTGGACCCGGTACAGGCCGGCGCTTCGACCACACTTGCCAAATGCTCGCTGCCGCTCCGTTCCATGCGTAGTACTCCAGAAAACCGAAAACCGCTCACCCCGGCGGGGGCGAGCGGTGCCGTCTCGCGGTACCACCCCGCTTCGCCGCGCCCTCGCGGGTCGCGGCCTCGACCACTCGGCCGAGCGGCCGAGTGTGGCCCGATAACGGGGGCCACCGTCGTCGCCTACCCCGCGCTCCGCGCGGCTCGGGACGCAGCTCCGAGGCCTTCTTCCCCAACGGTAACGGGCCGCCTTCCCACCACCCGCGGCTCGCTGGACCGATCCCGCTGGGTACTCTCCTCTTCGCCGCCTTTGCGGCGCTCGGTTGTTCACTGCTCTAGCATAGACGAGAACACGCCATCTGTCCAGAGCCGGAACGGGAGAGTCTCGACGGACACGGCAGGGAAAGCTGCGCTACCGCTCGCGGTCCGGCGTCGTCTGACCTGTCCGCCGCGCCAGCACCGGCACGTGCTGGAGAGCCTGCTGTACCTGCGCGCTGCTTCCCCCAACACGGTGCCGACGATGTGCCTCCGTGACTGACCGCCTACCATCCTCACCCCCGCAGACCCAACCGTTTCCCTGTCGGGATCAGGCGCTACCTGACCCGTCCGACCCGGCAGGGCCAGCAATGTGAGGGAGGGATGCCGCGCCTTGGGCGCGGACGGGCGCGGCGTGCCGCGCCCCTACAGAACGGGAGGCGAGGCACCGACCGCGATCGAGCGACGGTCACGGTTGCTGCAGAGTCCCCGTACCCCCCGTCGGGGTCAGGCGTGCCTGACCTGGCCTGGCCCGGAGGCCCGGCACGTGCACCCGTATGCCGCGGGAGCGAGACGGGGGTGAGGGGTATTCCCCTGGGCGAGGCACGCTTCGCCCCTACACGGTTTGGACGGTCGGAGACGGTTGCCTGCCGACGGCCCACCGGCCCCTATCGGCCACCGCCATCCCTGTAGGGGTCGGGCGTGCCCGACCCGCCCGGCCCGTCAGGGCCGGGGACGAGGCCACCGACCCGTCATGTCCACCCACACGCGCGGCAGGCGGCGGAGCCCCCCTCACCCCCCGGCCCCCTCTCCCGCGC
>Ga0068696_100340_pt1 | contig 20268 bp, 18 predicted proteins | sample CeladaPassaB1F15_FD_62204 | JGI IMG/M metagenome (GOLD analysis project Ga0068696, IMG submission 62204) | Cellulose-adapted microbial communities from the Joint BioEnergy Institute, USA - Passage B1F15 | ecosystem: Engineered > Bioreactor > Continuous culture > Unclassified | place: USA, Joint...
CTGCTCGGGTGGAAGGAGCTCAAGTGCCTCCTGGATGCCCGGGGCTACGAGCAGGGCGGATTTCTCCTCAAGCACGAAGATGGCGCGATAGTGGGTGTGCTGCCCGTCCCGTCGCGCCTGAACTCTCCCGAGCGCTACGCCATGGATCCCAAGGAGTACAGGCGCCTGCGCCGCACCAGAAAGGATATCGCGGGCGTGATCCACACCCACCCTTCCGGGGATCCGGAGCCCTCGGAGGACGACAGGCGCCTGACCAAGCTGTTCCCCGTCAGGGAGGGCGAGTACAGGGCGGTGTGGCATCCCAGGTCGGGCAGGCTGACCCTCTTCGACCAGACGGGAGATGTGTGGGTGGGGTACATCAGGCGGCCGCTGTGGTTCCGCCTGATAGCCCCCCTCTTCTACGAGTAGCTACCGGCGGCCGACCTGGGGGACGACCTGCTCGCCCGAGGCCGCTGATCGGTAGAAGGCTACGCATGCCGCCAGGTTGCGGTGCGCGTCCTCGACGGTGGCTATCGGCTGCTCCCCGCGCATGGCGGCGATCCAGTGGTCGATGCCCTCGGAGCCTGCCTGCCCGGGGGCGAAGTGCACCCAGCCTTCGAACGGAGGGAAGCTGCCCGCCACCGCGACGCGGCCGCTGAGGGAGTCGTAGGCGCACGCCCCCTCGCTGCCCACCAGGCTCCACTGCATGCGGAAGGCGCCGGGGGCCGCGTGCCAGGTGTCCTCTATGGTGGCCACGAGCCCGCTCTCGAACTCGACCGTCGCGACCCCATAATCCTCCAGGGGCAGGTCCGGATAGCGCAGGTTGCGGGCTACCCCGTACACCCTGGCCACCTCCGAGCCCGTCAGCCACCGCAGGAGGTCTATGTGGTAGATGGCGTGGTCTATCCACCCACCACCGGGAGCCCGGTTGGGGTCCGCGAACCAACCCGGGTCGGGGTCGTCCGGCCAGCTTCTGGGCAAAGAGGCCCACAGGCTGAAGTTCGCTGTGAGAATGCGTCCCAGGCGCCCTTCATCGACCCAGGACTTCAGGCGGGCGTACTGAGCCGAGAGGCGTTGGCGGGACTCAGCGGGCAGGAACACCACGCCAGCTTCCCTCACGGCCTCCACCACCCGGGAGGACTCCTCCAGCGTGCGGGCCAGGGGCTTGATCGACAGGATGTGCTTGCCCTCCCTGGCGGCCGCGATGCAGATGTCGGGGTTGCGGTCGACGCTGACGAAGCTGGCGATCGCGGTTACGTCCGGGTCGTGGATCAACTCCTCCGGATGGTCCGTCACTCGATCGATCCCCAGGTCTTGGCCGACCTTGCGAGCCTGCTGGGGGTCCGAGTGGTAGATGCCCGCCAGCTCCGCCTCGGGGTGATCCACTATGGCGCGGGCCAGGGGCAGGGCTGAATACCAGTGATCTAGTCCTACCAGGGCTATGCGTACCGATGCCAATCCACTTCTCCTTTCGAGGGTTGTATCTTGTGGGGCTAATGGGCCGTGCTCGGGGCCTCCAGGAGCCTGCTTGCCAGGGTGTAGGTGTGCAACACCCTCCCGTCGGTGAGATCCCACGTGGCCAGCTCGGAGCGCACGATGTCGGGGAACCTCCGGCTGAGGTCACGCAGGGCGTTGCCCACCGACCTGCGCACCTGCTGGCTGTCGTCCGCGCGGAGCGGCGCCAGCAGCCTGACGGCCCGCTGTGGCTGTTGGGGTAGGCGGCTCGAGCGGATCCACGGGCGCAGGCCCTCCACAGCCGCCCTCCGCACGTTGGGATTCTGGTCGCCCAGCCAGTCCTCTATCACGGGGAGGGCGCTCTCGTAGCCTACGTCTCGGCAGTACTTGGCGAAAGCCTTGGCGAGCATCTCCTGCACGCGCCAGTCGGGGTCCAGGCTCACCTCGTAGCGGAGCGTGCGCAGGGCGTCCGGACAGGTGCTCGCGATGTAGCCGAGGACGAGGGTGGCGAACATGCGCGTCTGGTGCAGGTCCGACCGCAGCAGCATGCGCGCCGTGGACAGGTTCTCCTCCTGGCAGCCACCTTTCACCAGCCTGTCCGCCTCCTCCTCTATAGGCCTGAAGCCCCGCTGCACCTCCGCCAGCTTCTTCATCGTCTCCCAGATATCCATGTACCACCCCCTTGCTATCTCGATATGCGCTATTAGAAAGGAAAGAGCTGCCGCTGCAGCTCCGGCGTGAGAGCGGAGCCGTACTCACAGGCCTCGAACGCCTCGGCGTAGCGCACCTGGCTGCCCCTGTCCTGCCCGTAGCGGGCGATCAGGAGATCCCGGAAGCGGTCGGCATCGGCCCGCAGCCTCGGCTCCATCCGCCGACGCAGCCAATCGACCCGCTGCTTCGGGTCCTCGGGGACCTCCTGCTGGTAGCCTCCGTTGTACGGCAGCCACTCGAAGAACTGCGACTCGTGGCAGGCGATCATGCGGAACTTCTGCTCCACCACCTCGCCTATATCGATCACCACGTCGGGAGAGAAGGGGTACGGCTTCTGGAACCGGTCGCTGACGTACATGATGACGGGGTTGACCCTCAGATGGTCGGCCATGGCGCGCACGTTGGGCACCGTGACCATGTACGCCGCGTCCTGCACGAGCACCGAGGTGTAGCGGTGGTCGGGATGGTAGTCGTTGGGCCTGGGCACAAGGATCAAGCTGGGCCTGAACTCCCGAATGATGCCAATCACCTCGCGTCGGCGGTCCAGCGTCGGCAGCAGCTCGCCGTCATGGTTGTCCAGCACCTGGTATTCGATGCCTATGACGCGCGCGGCCGCCCGTGCCTCGGCTGCCCTCCTGCGGGCCAGCACGGCACCGCCCTGCAGGTGGTGGCCGGCGTCCCCGTTGGTCATCGAGACGAACCTCACCCGCCAGCCCCTGCGCGCGTACAGGGCAGCCAACCCCCCAGCGGTCGCGTCACAGTCGTCCGGATGCGCGCCAAAGACGAGCAGCGAAGGCGCTTCCTCGGGCATCCTCTCCCTCCCTTCGGTTAGTGCGTCCACAATATAACCTGTTTTGCCCAGAATGTGAAGACTTGCACAAACTGATTTTTGTTCCAAGCCTACTGTGCCAAGGTGGGGAACCTCCACGCGGTGAGCGCCACGAGCACGACCACCGCGAGCCCCATCACGGCCACATCCAGCCCTATCCCGTAGTGGCTGACCCCGCCCCTGACCATCAAGGCCCGCAGGGCGTCCACCTCGTAGGTGAGCGGGTTGAGGCGGGATACGACCTTCAGCCACGCGGGCATCATGTCGATCGGGTATATCGCGTTGCTGGCGAAGAACAGCGGCATCGTGAGCACCTGGCCCAGCCCCATGAAGCGCTCGCGAGTGCGCACCATGCAGGCCACGAACAGCGAGAACGTGGAGAAGATCAGCGCCCCCAGCACGACTATCACCAGCGTGGCCAGCAGCGCCAGCGGGTGCCAGTTGACCTGGACGCCGACCAGCAGCGCCAGCAGGAAGATGATCAGGGCCTGCGTGAGGCCCCGGACGCTGGCGGCCAGCGCCCTGCCCAGCACCAGCGCTGCCCGTGGCGTGGGCGTGGCCAGGAACTTGTGGATGATGCCCAGGTCCCTCTCCCAGATGATCGACATGCCGCTGAAGATGCCGATGAACAGCACGCTCTGAGCCAGGATGCCCGGAGCCATGAAGTCCAGGTACCTGAGATCGCCCGTGGGGATGGCCCGCACGCGCGTGAACACCTGCCCGAACACCAGCAGCCATAACGCCGGCTGCACCGCCCTGGTGAGCAGGTCGTAGGGGTCGTGCAGGATCTTGCGGGCCTCCACCTCGGCTATCACCAGGGTCTTGCTGATGAACCCCAGCACGAAGGCCAGTGGGTTGGTGGGCTGCGCGACCGGTACCTTAACCGAGGCGACGGGCTGTGCGCCTTGCTCTTGAAGCTTCACGGTAGCTACCTCCTGTCTCGAGTTCTCCTCCTGTGTAGTGGACGAACACCTTGTCGAGCGTCGCTTCGGGATCGCCGATGGATGCCTTCAGCTCCGCGGGCGTGCCTATGGCGGCGATGTTGCCCAGGTGCATGATCGCTATGCGGCGGCACAGGCCGTCCGCCTCCTCCATATAGTGGGTGGTCAGCAGGATCGTCATCCCGAACTCCTCCCGCAGCCGCATGATGTGCCCCCACACCGCGGCGCGCGCCACGGGGTCGAGCCCTATGGTGGGCTCGTCCAGGAAGAGGACCGTGGGCTGATGGAGCATGGACTGGGCGATCTCCAGCCTGCGGATCATGCCGCCCGAGTAGGTGCGCACCAGGCGATCGGCAGCCTCCTCCAGCCCCATGAACTTGAGGGCCTCGCGGATGCGCCTCTCGCGCTCGCGCCTTGGGATGTCGTACAGCTTGGCGAACACCAGCAGGTTCTCGTAGCCGGTCAGCGAGCCGTCGGCCGAGAGGGCCTGCGGCACGTAGCCTATTATCCGGCGCACCATGGTGGCGTGGCGCACCACGTCGTAGCCGCCTATGGAGGCGCACCCAGCATCCGGCGGCAGGAGGGTGGTGAGCATCTTGATGGTCGTGCTCTTGCCGGCGCCGTTGGGCCCGAGCAGGCCGAACACCTCGCCGGCTTCCACGTGGAAGGAGATCGAGTTGACCGCGCGCACCTCCCCAAAGGACTTGCTGAGGCCGTCTACCTGTATGATGGCGGTCATGTGCCCTCCTCTGCTGAAACATTAAGCCTTTTAACCTTACGGTATTTTGACACTACTTGAAGAAACATGCAAGAGGGGAGGTCGGGGACAGCTGCACGTGCTCGGGAGGCTCCGGCAAGCGCCGCGATCGGTAGGGAGCCTGGCGCAACTTGATATATTATATAAAATATGTGAAAAATAGGCCTGCGAGTCGGCGCCAAAATGGGGCAAAATATGTACTCGATGGCTAATTTCGTGATAAAGTATCACAAAGCAAACAAAAACTAACAGCTAATCTATCAGCGGGAGGTCTGCCTTGGGAGGAGTCGCCAGCTACGTGGGGGTTGATCTCGGTGCCGAGAGCGGTCGCGTCCTGCTGGGCGAGCTCGAGGGCGATCGCTTCTCCGTCCGCGAGGTGCACAGGTTCGCTAACGTCCCCGTGCGCCTGCCCGATGGCCTGCACTGGGATATCCTGCACATCTATCGGCAGGTGCTCGAGGGCGTGTCCAAGGCCCTGCGCGCGGCAAGCGGCGAGGTGAGGAGCCTGGGGGTGGATTCCTGGGCCGTGGACTACGGCCTGCTGGACTCCCGATGCGCCCTGATCTCCAACCCCTACCACTACCGGGATGCGCGCACCGAGGGCATGATGGAGCGGGCGTTCGAGCGCCTGCCACGGAGCGAGATCTTCCGTCGGACCGGGATCCAGTTCATGCCGATCAACACCCTGTACCAGCTGTTGGCGGAGGCCTCCTATCCCGAGATCTCCCTAGCGCAGCACTTCTTGATGATCCCCGACCTGCTCAACTTCTGGCTGACCGGGGTCATGGCTTCGGAGTACACCAACGCCACGACCACCCAGCTGTTCTCGGCGCGCGACCGCGCGTGGGACCTGGAGCTGATAGAGCTGATGGGGATCCCGTCGCGGATCTTCGGGGAGGTCGTGGCGCCCGGCACTCGACTGGGTACGCTGAGGGACGAGGTGGGGAGGCAGCTTGGGGCTCATGGGCAGCTCGAGGTCGTGGCGGTGGCCTCGCACGACACGGCCAGCGCCGTGGTGGCCGTGCCCGCCGAGAGCGATAGCTTCGCGTACATCTCGAGCGGTACGTGGTCGCTGGTGGGCACGGAGCTGGCGGAGCCCCTCCTCGATGAGCCCGCCCTTCGCTACAACTTCACGAACGAGGGGGGCTACGGGGGCACGGTCCGCTTCCTGCGCAACGTCATGGGGCTGTGGATCGTGCAGGAGTGTCGGCGTGCCTGGGAGCGCGAGGGGGAAGTGCTGGATTACGACGCCCTCATGGCGGAGGCTGGCCGGGCCCAGGGCATGGTGGCCTTCATAGATCCGGACGCTCCCGAGTTCCTGCCCCCCGGGGACATGCCCTCCAGGGTGGTGGATTTCTGTCGACGGACGGGGCAGAGGCCGCCGAGCACCCGCGGCGAGGTGGTACGTTGCGTCCTGGAGAGCCTGGCGCTGAAGTACAGGTGGGTGGTGGAGCGCCTGGTGGAGGTCACGGGGCGCGAGGTCTCCGCGCTCCACGTGGTGGGAGGCGGCAGCCGCAACGCCCTCCTCTGCCAGTACACCGCCGACGCGCTCGGCATGGAGGTGATAGCCGGGCCGGTGGAGGCCACGGCGCTGGGCAACATCGCGGTGCAGGCCCTGGGTGGGCACGACCTGCGGGAGATACGGCGGGTCATCAGGGGATCGGTGAGTCTCAGGGGCTACGAGCCCTCTCCCGAGCGCGGCCTATGGGAGGAGGGCTATCAGAGGTTCCTGTCAATACTGCAGCACACGGAGGAATAAGATGCCAGGTGGAGATCTCGACAGAAGCTATCAGGAGCTTAGAGGCAGGTTGGAGGAGAAGGGTATCGATGTGGACGGGGTGGAGGCCAGGCTGAGGGCGCAGCGCGTGGAGACGCCCTCCTGGGCGTACGGCAACTCGGGCACGCGCTTCAAGGTCTTCCCCCAGCCGGGGGTGCCCCGCAACCCGTTCGAGAAGTTCGAGGATGCGGCGCAGGTGCACCGGCACACGGGGATATGCCCCTCGGTGGCGGTGCACATCCCCTGGGACAAGGTAGATGACTACGGGGAGCTGGCCTCCTTCGCAGGTTCCCTGGGGATGAGGATCGGGGCGATCAACCCCAACCTGTTCCAGGACGAGGACTACAAGCTGGGCAGCGTGACCCATCCGGATCCCAGGGTGCGGCGGAAAGCCACGGACCACCTGCTGGAGTGCATAGAGATAGGGCGCCAGGTGGGTTCGGACATCCAGTCGCTGTGGTTTGCCGATGGCACCAACTACGCCGGCCAGGACTCCTTCGTGGAGAGGCGTCATAGGATGCTCGAGTGCCTGCGGGAGGCGTACGCCGCCATGCCCGAGGGCATGCGGATGCTGCTGGAGTACAAGTTCTACGAGCCCGCGTTCTACCACACCGACCTGGCCGACTGGGGGCAGTCGCTGCTGATGTGCCAGAAGCTCGGCGACAGGGCGCAGGTGCTGGTGGACCTGGGGCATCATGCGCTGGGCACCAACGTCGAGCAGATAGTCGCCACGCTGCTGGACGAGGACCGCCTCGGAGGGTTCCACTTCAACGCCCGCCGGTACGGCGACGACGACCTCATCGTTGGGTCGACCAATCCCTTTGAGCTGTTCCTGATCTACGTGGAGCTCGTGGACGCCGAGCGCAGGGGGGCTCGTGTGGATCGGGTAGCCTATATGATAGACCAGTCGCACAACATCGAGCCGAAGATCGAGGGGATGATCATCAGCGTGATGCAGCTGCAGGAGTCCTACGCCCGCGCCCTGCTGGTGGACTGGCGGGAGCTGGAGGACGCCCGCCGCAGCGGTGACGTGCTGCGGGCCTACAGGGTGCTGCAGGATGCCTACCAGACGGACGTCCGCCCGCTCTGTGCGGTGGTCAGGCAACAGCTGGGGGCTTCCGCCGACCCTGTGGGGGCTTTCAGGGCCAGCGGGTACATGGAGAAGATCGCCAGCGAGCGCCGGGGTGGCGTGCAGATGAGCTGGACATAACGTTAGAGGGGGTAATAAGGGATGAAGACGGAGACGCACGATATCAGGGTAGAGGATCTATGGAGGGAAGAGGAGGTTGAGGGGCAGGGGGAGCTAGAGCGGTTGGTGTACCGGTCGAGGTTGCTTGGGGCCAACCGTGCGGTGGCCAACTACGGGGGAGGCAACACCTCGAGCAAGGTGCTGTGGACCGATCACGTTGGGCGGCAGGTGGAGGTGCTGTGGGTGAAGGCTTCCGGCAGCGACCTGGCGACGATCACGGCCGAGGGCTTTGTGGGGCTGAGGCTTGAGGAGGTGCTGGCGCTGCTTGAGAGGGAGGCGATGACGGACGAGGAGATGGTGAGCTACCTGGGCAAGTGCCAGTTGGAGCCTGGGATGCCCCGGCCATCGATCGAGACGCTGCTGCACGCGTTCGTGCCCCACAGGTGCGTGGACCACACGCACCCGGATGCGATCAACATGATCTGCTGTGCCGAGCATGGGCAGGAGCTGGCCAGGGAGTGCTTTGGGGAGGATGCGGTGTGGATCCCGTACATGCGACCTGGCTTTGCGCTGTCCAAGCTGGTGGCGGAGGCCGTCAGGGAGCATCCTGAGGCCAAGCTGGTGTTGTTGGCCAAGCATGGGCTGGTGACTTGGGGGGAGGACAGCCGAGAGAGCTACCGCAGGACGATCGAGGCGGTCAACCGTGCGGCGGAGTTTGTGATGGCGCGCAGCAGCCACAAGCGGGTGTTTGGGGGGCTGCGTGGGCAGGTGTTGGAGGAGGAGCGAGCGCGGGAGCTGCTGGTGGAGGTGCTGCCGCACATCAGGGGGGAGGTATCTGTCACCGGCAGCAAGATCCTGCGGGTGGACAGGAGTGCCAGGGTGCTGGAGTTCGTGGACGGGGAGGAGTCGAGGGAGCTGTCGCAGGTGGGAGCGGCCTGTCCGGACCACCTGGTGCACACGAAGATGCGGCCTTTGTGGGTGGACTACACTCCTGGGGAGGACGTGTGCCAGCTGATCAGGCGCGTGAGGGAGGGCATTCGGAGGTACAGGCAGGAGTACGAGGAGTACTTTCGGCGGCACAGCAGCGGGTGGGAGAGGATGATGGATCCCAATCCCCGGGTGATCCTGCTGGCGCATGTGGGGATGGTGACGGTAGGAGGGGATGTGAGGGGTGCGGAGCTGGCCAGGGATCTGTACCACAGGGCGATAGAGGTGATGCGTGGGGCCAGTGGGATGGACAGGTTTGTGTCGCTGACGGAGGAGGAGGCGTTTGGGATCGAGTACTGGCCGTTGGAGCAGTACAAGCTGACGCTGTTGCCGGCACGGAGGGAGCTAGCGGGGCAGGTGGCGTACGTGACGGGTGGAGCTGGGGGCATAGGGAGCGCGATCTGCCGGTTGCTGGCGCAGGAGGGGGCGAGCGTGGTGGTGGCCGATCTGGATGAGGAGGGAGGCAAGGCCGTGGCTGGGGAGCTTGGGCAGCCATCGATCGGGGTGTGGGTGGACGTGACGGACGAGGGGGCTGTGGCGGAGTCGTTTCGGAGGGCGGTGCTGGAGTACGGGGGAGTGGACATAGTGGTGTCCAATGCCGGGCTGGCGTCGAGTGCGCCGGTGGAGGAGACGACGGTGGAGTTGTGGGAGAAGAACCATGAGGTGTTGGCCAAGGGGTACTTTGTGGTGTCGCGGGAGGCGTTCAGGCTGTGGAAGCGGCAGGGAGTGGGAGGCAGCCTGGTGTACATAGCGTCGAAGAACGGGTTGGTATCAGGGAAGAACGCCTCGGCTTACTCGAGTGCGAAGGCTGCGGAGCTGCACCTGGCGAGGTGTCTGGCGGACGAGGGGGGAGCGTACGGGATAAGGGTGAACACGGTCAATCCGGATGCGGTGCTGCAGGGGTCGAGGATCTGGAGCTCATCGTGGAGGGAGGAGAGGGCGAGGGCGTATGGGATAAGGCCCGAGCAGCTGGAGGAGTACTACCGGGAGAGGACGGTGTTGAAGGTGAACATCTATCCCGAGGACGTGGCGCAGGCGGTGCTGTTCTTTGCCTCACGGAGCCGCTCGGGCAAGTCCACGGGCAACATCCTCAACGTCGACGGCGGCGTCTCCGCCGCCTACCCAAGGTAGTCCCATGCCGGACGCTAGGGCATTCGTGGACCGGGCCACCGCCGTGGGCTGCCAGGTGTCGTTGGCTGGCCCGGCGGACGTGGACGCCGTGGTGGGGGCGGTGGTCGCCGAGATGGAGGCGACCGCCACCGAAGCGTGCACGCTCAGCGCCCGGGCGGCCCTCATGCTGCCCGAGCTCGCCGACGCCCTGACCGAGGGGGGAGCTGACGTCCGCATCGCCGAGGAGCTGGCGGCGGGGCTCTCCACTCGCGAGCTGGCCGAGCGCCTGGCGGGCAGGGTCGGGGTGGTGGCCGCGGAGGCGGGCGTCGTGGAGACCGGCTCGGTGCTGCCGTCCGACGACACGCTGCCCGCCAGGCTGACCGGCATGCTCTCGGAGTCGGTCGTGGTGCTGCTGCCCTCGTCGCGGCTGCTGCGAAGCCTGGACGATCTGGCCGACCTCCTGAGCCAGCTCGCCGCCCAGGGGCGCCATTTCCTGTCGCTCGTCACGGGGCCCAGCAGGACCTCCGATATCGAGCGGGTGCTGACCATAGGCGTGCAGGGCCCGCGCAGGCTCCACGTCGTGATACTGCAAGAGGAGGCAAGAGTTGGCAACGAGTGATGCTCATCAGGGATCGACCGCGCACGAGATGCTGCCTTTCGAGGTGCGCTACCGGCGGGCGCTGAGCAACCAGCAGCTGGAGCGCAACCTGCTGAACTTCCAGCGCTCCTGGCGGACCGCGCGAGATGCCGTGTGGCAGGCGTACGCCGAGTCGGGGATGGCGCCCCAACCCGCTGGCGCCCCCAACGCCAACCCCCTGGCGTCCCTCAGCGACTCGCCGGGAGACCGCCTCTTTGCGTCCCTGCGGGACCAGATGGCGGCCATCAAGGACGAGGTGATCGACCACCTCGAGGAGTACGTCGACCAATTCACCCGGGCGGCGGCGCGCAACGGGGTGCGGGTGTACCGTGCGGCCACGGCGGAGGACGCCAACCGCTACGTCCTCGAGCTGTGCAGGGACAGGGGCATCCAGCACGTCGTCAAATCCAAGAGCATGGTCTCCGAGGAGATAGAGCTCAACGCCGCCCTCGAGGGCGCGGGCATCAGGGTGGTGGAGACCGACCTCGGCGAGTGGGTGGCGCAGCTCAGCCACGAGCGCCCATCCCACATGGTGCTGCCGATCATCCACAAAAACCGCGTGCAGGTGGGCGACCTCTTCTCGGCCTACACCGGCCGCCAGATCAGCCGCCAGGACATAGGCGAGCAGGTGAGGGTGGCCCGCAGCGAGCTGCGCCAGGAGTTCCTAGCTGCCGGCATGGGCATCACTGGCGCCAACGCCGTGGTGGCCGATGCCGGCGCGATCATGCTGGTGACGAACGAGGGCAACGCCCGGCTGGTGACCTCGCTGCCCAAAGTGCACGTCGTGCTGGTGGGCGTGGAGAAGATGGTGCCGAACTTCGCGGCGGCCATGCTGCAGGTGAGGCTGCTGGCGCGCTCCGCCACGGCCCAGCCTATAACCGCCTACACCACCTTCATCAACGGCCCATCCGAGCCGGGCAGGGAGATGCACGTCGTGCTGCTCGACAACGGCCGAAGCGCCATGCGCGCCACGCCCCTCATCCGGGACGCCCTGCGGTGCATCCGCTGCGCCGCCTGCGCCAACGTCTGCCCGCCGTACGCGGTGGTGGGTGGGCACGTGTTCGGGCACATCTACTCCGGCGCCATAGGGCTGGTCAACACCCCTTACCACCACGGGCTGGAGGCGGATGCAGGGCCCCAGAGCCTGTGCGTGTCCTGCAACGCCTGCGCCACCGTGTGCCCCGTGGGCATCCCGCTGCCGCAGCAGATCCTGGAGGTAAGGACCGAGGTCGTTCGCCGGTTGGGGCTGCCCCTCCCCGTGCGGCTGGCGCTCGAGCTGTGGTCCCGCCCGCGGCTGGTGCAACCCCTGTTGCGCCTGGCGGGGCAGTTGCTGCGCCCGCTGTCGAGCGGGGGCATGCTCCGGCTGGGGAGGCTGGGCCTGGATCGCCTGCAGGTATCGCGGCAGCAGCTGTCGTGGCGTACCCCTCCCACGGTCGGGGGCACGCCGGCCAGGGACCTGCTGCGCCCAGGTCGCCCCGAGGCCGCACTACCCAACGACGCGCAGGGCCTCAGGGTAGCCTACTTCATCCAGTGCGTCACCGACTGGTTCGCCCCCCAGATGGCCGTCGCGATCGCCAAGGTGCTGAGGGCACTGGGCGTGGAGCTGGTCGTGCCACAGCCCCAGCACTGCTGCGGCCTGCCGGCCTTCGATGCCGGCGATCGCGACACCGCGCGGAGGATGGCCCAGCAAACGATCGAGACCCTCGAGCGGGTGGATGCGGACTACATACTCACCGGCGGCGCCAGCTGCGTGGTCTGCATGCTGCACGAGTACGAGCGCATCTTCGAGGACGAGCCCGCCTGGCGGGAGCGCGCCCAGCGGCTGGCGCACAAGGTAGTCGACTTCACTACCTTCCTGGTGGAGGTCGCGCGGCTGCGGCCTGGCACCCTGAACGCCCCACCGGGGCTGGGCAGGGTGACCTACCACAACTTCTGCCAGTCGCTCAACGTGCTCGGCCTCAGGGAAGCCCCCATCAAGCTGATCAGGGATATCCTGGGCCTGGAGTACGTGGAGCTGCCCGAGGCCAACGTCTGCTGCGGTTTCGGAGGCTCCACGTCCATCACCCACCCCGAGGTGGCCTCCCACATCCTGCGCCGCAAGCTGGAGAACGTCGCCTCCACGGGCGCTGACGTGCTCGTCACCGACAACCCCGGGTGCATACTGCACATGAGAGGGGGCCTAGACGCCGCGGGCAACGGCCACGTGCGCGTGATGCACACGGCCGAGCTCGTGGCCGAGTGCCTGCCCCGTGGGCTGGGGCACGGCGCGTGAGGCCCCGGATGCGCTGGGCTCCCCGCTGCCCTCGTGTAGCCCGGGATGGCCCATTTGGGTTTTGGCATCGAACCTGCTATAGTATTATGACTTGAGAGGGGTAGTAGCTAGCATGAGCAACGATAGAGAGGCAGACCGACAGCAGATGGAAGAAGAGAAGAGGGCGTATCTCGTGGAGGAGCCCAGGGGCGAGCCGCTGCCGGATCTAACCCAGATGGGTGTGGACGAGGGCTCCTACGTGGAGACCCCGGATGGCGGTGAGGCCATAGTGGTGGGCGATGAGGAGCTGGCCGAGAGGCTGCAGGCCGAGGGGCTGACGGTGACCGAGGCCCCAGCGGGTCACTTCGCCAACGAGGCCGGCGTCGACATCTGGGTGGATGAGGAAGGCACCGCCAGGGTGACGAAGGAAGAGGAGGCGACGGAGGAATGAGCTCGGCGGCCATGGAGATAGAGATAGAGGAGCCGCCGGCGCCCTCCCCGGAGCCGGAACCACCTCTGCCGACCCCGCCGGAGCCCGAGCCCGAACCTCCTCTGCCCGGCGACGATACACATCCGATAGGGGGTTAGAGTGCACCAGACACCGCTCTTCGTCAAGCTCGAGTACGAGAGGGATGCCGCGACGTACGTCAACCTGCTGGCCATAGCCGAGGTCGACTTCCACGAGGAGGGCGAGAACCTCGTGGCCAGGGTGCGGTACGCCTCGGGCAGCGGCCTCTCGGAGGTGGTGACCTTCCATGGCCAAGCGGCGGAGCAGCTGCTGGCGGCGGTCAACCACCACCTCATAGTGCACGACGAGCCGCCGGTCAGCACCGAGTAGCTGATCCCGCCGATCTAGCCCACGGCCCGCGGGAGCCGCGGCCGCGAGGGGGGCTTCCGGGTGCTGCGGTGGGCGCACCAATCGAGCCGTGAACGACTACCTGCGGGCGTACCCCACGCCCGTCCAGAGGACACCAACCGTTACGATGACCCCGGCCCATGCGCACTGGTTGCCTACGCCACGGCGGGGCAGCCACGGCTCCCGCGGAGCTACCCTGCCTTCCGCCGTGGCGCTTGGGTGTGGGATAGGTTTGGCGCGGGCTGGCAGCTCTGCCCCTTGCTGGTGGCACCCCGGGCGCGATTCGTGCTGTAATAACCTGGAATAATCTCTCTGAAGGAGGTTGGCGATGGCACAGAGCAAGTGGGACAGGGTGTCTGCGGCGCTGGAGGGGGGCAGGCCCGACAAGGTGCCGCTGACCTTCTGGATGCACTTCCCGGAGGTGGACCGCTCCGCCCGTGGGCTGGTGCGCGCCACGTTGGACCTTTACCGGCGCTACGACCTGGACCTCATCAAGGTCATGTTCCGCAGCTCCTTCGGCCTCGAGGACTGGGGAGTGCACTTCGGGAGCTACCACCCGACTCGTGGCTCCTGGCAGACCGAGGAGTACGTGGTGCACACCCCGGAGGACTGGGGGACCATCGAGGTGCTCCCGCCCGATCGGGGCGTGCTGGGGGAGCAGCTGGAGGTGCTGTCGCAGCTGCGCAAGGAGGTGGGGCCAGATGTGCCCGTGCTGGCGACGCTGTTCTCGCCATCCATGCTGGCGGTCAGGCTCTCCGGCAGGGCCAGGTTCCTGGAGCACTGGAGGACCCATCGGGACGACGTGGAGCGTGCCCTCAAGGTGATAGGGGAGACCGTGATGGCTTTCGGCCTGGCCTGCCTGCGCGCGGGCGCCGACGGCATATTCTACGCCATCGAGCTGGGCAGCGGACGAGCCATGCCGCACGAGGAGTACCGTGCCATAGGCGAGAGGTACGACCGGCCCATCCTGGCCGAGATCCACGAGAGGTCTCGCCTGACGATGCTCCACCTGCATGGCGAGGACCTGGCCTTCTCCGAGCTTGTCAACTATCCATCGCATGTGGTTAACTGGTACGATAGATGTGCTGGGCCGAGCCTGCGCGATGCGAGGGCCGTCACCAGCAAGTGTTTGGCTGCTGGCATAGATCACGAGAGGACCCTTATGCTGGACACTCCAGAGGAGATAGCCTCGGAGGTGCGTGCGGCTGTGGCCGAGGTGGATGGCCGCGGCCTGATCCTGGCGCCCGGGTGTGGCATACCCATCACGGTGCCGGAAAGGAGCCTGCGCGCGCTCGTGGAGGCCAGGAACTCTCTGGCGTAGGACGCTGGGGCTTGTTTTGATTTTATGTCTTACTGGGTGCTATCCTTGTAGAGGACCTGGGCTGGAGCAAAGTGTTCCAGCCACCCAAGCTGCTCACTTGAGAACGAAGGAGTTACTGGAGGTATATGGTAAAGAAGCGAGAGCCAAGGCATAAAGTATCGCGCCGATTCGGTGTGGATATATACGGCACCGGCGGCGATTCCCTGCAGCGCAGGCTGCACATACCGCCCGGCGGCTTCAAGGGCGGACGCAGGCGCAGGCTTTCGGAGTACGGCATGCAGCTGTTCGAGAAGCAGAAGGCCAAGGCTTACTACGGCGTGCACGAGCGCCAGTTCCAGCGCTACTACCAGCAGGCGGAGCGCATGCCCGGCAACACCGGCCACAACCTGCTGCAGCTCATAGAGCGCAGGCTGGACAACGTGGTGTACAGGCTGGGGTTTGCGCGCACCCGCCCGATGGCGCGCCAGCTCGTGGTGCACGGGCACGTGCGGGTCAACGGCCAGAAGGTGGACAGGCCTTCCTACCAGGTCAAGCCTGGTGAGGTGATCACCCTCACCGAGAAGGCGCTCCAGATCCCGGTCGTGATCGAGGAGATGGAGTCGCACCGGATCGTGCCCGCATGGCTGCAGCGAGAGGGTCCTGTGGGCAGGGTGGTCAGGCTGCCCGAGAGGGACGAGATCCCTGAGCCGATCAACGAGGACCTGATCATCGCCTTCTACTCCCGCTACTAGGGAGCGTACATCACCAGCTTGCTGCCCGGGGAGGGGCTCGAGCCCCTCCCCATTCTTTTGGGCATACAGAGCTGCCCTTCCGGTCTCGGACGATACGCCACCGCCAGCCTATGTGGGCTACCCGGCACAAGCGACCCCCTGCGACCCTTCAGGAGGCTAGATGTCTTGTGGACGCCCTGTCGCCTCACTCGTCGGATGGTTGATACCGGGAGATGCACGACACTAGGGGGAGCTCGCAGACCTATATAAACTTGCCCTGACCCGCAAGATCGGGGCATGCCTATGCAGTCTGGCTAAGGCGAGCGCAAGGGGAATGGGGTGATATCCCAAGCCACAGCCGGACTGGATCCAGCACCATTGCCGGGAGAGCATGCCGGCTGTGGAGTATATGCGTGGTGGGGGAGCCCGCTCCCCCACCACGCGGTCTATTGGACCTAGTTGCGAGATCTCAGCTTGGCCATTACCTCCAAGGGCAGCTTGTAGATGTAGCCGTCGTAGGCGTCGTTGGTGTCGCCCCGCACCATCGGCTGCAGCGTCTGGTACACCACCAGGCCTTGCTTCTCAGCAAAGGAGCCGTAGTCCCCGTTGCTCAGACCTGGATAGGAGGTGTCCTCTGGCTTGCGCTTGAAGGTCACGCGGTAGGTCTGGGCCAGCAGTGGGTCTATCCTCCAGCTACTCCTGGGCATGTCGTTCAGCGACCACAGCTCGGCTATGAACACGTCTTTGGCCCCGTTAGTATCTCCTGCAACCAGGTTGGAGGCTCTGGAAGTGAACGAGACGTACCTGCCGGAGGCCGATAGCGTGGCCGAGTCGGTGATGCCGTTGGCGTTGCCACCGGTGCGGGAGGTGGTGACCAGGACTGGATGGCCGATGCGGGCATCCCACACGTAGGCGTCCTCCAGGCCGTTGGTGTCGTCCCCTGAGAGGTTGCCCTTGGTGACGAAGGCCACGCGCTCCCCATCCCCCGAGATGGACGGGGCCAGTACCCCGGCATAGGACTGCCCACCGTAGCGGGGGACGTTGAGCCTCCTGATCGTGCCGTAGGTAGCGGTCCTGGAGGCCCTGGTCCACAGGAAGAGGTCCATGGTGTCGTTGGTGTCGCCGGGCACGAGGTTGCTGCCCCTGGAGACGAAAGCTACCTTGAGGGCGTTGTTGGTGATGGCTGACCAGAAGGACAGGCCGTTGGCGAGCTGGCCGCCTGCCCGGTCGACGTAGAAGCGGCGGTTGATGACCCTGTCCCACACCACGATGTGGGAGGCGCCCGGCGAGATGCGGGTGTAGGCCACCACGTCGCCGTTGCCGGCAAGCGTCGGGTCGTAGGCGGACTCCCCGGCCCCTTTGGAGACGAGGGTGAGGGAGATGTCCCCAGGCTCGCCTATCTGGCCGTCGTTTGAGACGTCCAGGTTCACGAGATAAACATCGTAGTTGCAGGCGATGCCGGGCCCACACAGTCCACGGCCGCCGTTCTGGTCGCCGTTATCCGGGAGGTTGGTAGCGTCCGAGGTGAAGGCCACCCAGCGGCCGTTGCTGGCCAGGCTCGCCCAGCCAGCGTTGCCGTTGGAGGGCGTGCCGTCGGACCTGCGGTCCACCAGGTAGGTGTGGCCCGAGTCCAGGTCGCGGATGTAGAGGTGGTCCTTGCCGTCGGCTATCCGCTGCTGGCGTGATCCCCAGCGCACGATCATGGGGCATCTTGTACCAAACATCACATACCTACCAGATGAGTCTATCCTTGGGTCCCTGGCGCCCATGTAGCCTTTGCCCGTGCAGTCCGGGATCTGGCGGCCGTCGTCCTGCAGCGTCACCCGGACGTTCTCTCCAGGATCCAGATACATGGCTTTGGCCACCGACACCGTGCTGAATGCTAATACGAACATCAACAGGAATTTGAATATCTTGGTCATCTGTGCCTCCGTATTGGTCATGCGCTGCGTGTAACTTACAGGCTTATCCAGTGGCTCGCACTTAAGGTGGCGCTCGCATCTCTTTCCCCTCAGTCTTTATAATAAGTAATACAAAACATAAATAAACCATGATATTCATGTACATCTAGATATATGTATGAATCAGTGAGGAAATAATATACGATCTTTTACTTCCCTGCAATAGTACTTTGGTATGATTTGCCTCTACATAACTAACGAGCTGTCAGCTCGGGGCTGGGGCGTGGGTTAGTGTGGGCCGCTCATCGGTGCTCGCGGCTACACGCTGAGGTCGGGGTGCGGGACGCGCGCTACCAGGATCTCCTCATCGCTGTCGGACGAAGCCACCTGGAGGAAGCCCACCATGGGCCCCAGGTCTCGGTAGCCGCGCGCCGGGGGCGTCGGTTCGCTGGTGATGATGCTTGACTGCCCGTAGAACGCGATCTCCCATAGCCTGCCGGTCATCATGGGATTGACGGCGTACCTGCAGACCCTCCTGATCTGGACCGCCCTGTAGCTGCCGTTGAGCCAGTCCTCCTGCTGTGGCCTGCTCCACGGGGCGGGGTTGGCGGATGGCTGGACCAGGATCTGGGCGCCCTGGGCCGCCAGCGCTCGTATCACGTCCTCCTGGAAGGCGTCCAAGCAGATGGCTAGGCCCACAGTGCCCAGATCGGTGCTGTAGGCTCTGATCTCCCCTGAGGTTGAGGGCGTGAGGCCAAGCATCTGCGGCCCCTCCAGGTCTATCAGGTGCGCCTTCCGCTGGGTGCCAACGATGCCCCCGCTGGGATCAAACAGGTACGCGGTGTTGTAGATCCTGTGGTCGACCACCCTCGCGTTGGTCCCGCCCAGATCGATCGCGGGCAGGGGGATGCTCCCGGCGGCGATGTACACCCCGTAGGTCCGTGCCGCTCGGGAGAATGTGTCCAGGTAGGTCTCCGCCATCACGCGCCAGCGGTGGCGGATGAGCGCGGCCGGCCACCGCAGCCCGTGGAATAGTCGGTGGGCGAGGGCCGGCAGGAGGTGTGCGCGCACGGCCCTGGAAAGGGCCTCCCTTGAGGAGCGCGCATCCCTTAGCTCGTCCCACATGCCCTGCAGCACGAGCATCAGGCCAACGTCTTCCGGCCACGCGACCAGCGTCGGCAGGCCGTCCCGCAGGTAGTGGGCCAGCTGCGCCATCAGGCTAGATACCTTCCGCTCGAAGCTCTGAGGGCTTCGGTAGTCCTCTGGCCTGAGCTGCATCTGTATCGCTACGAGCTGTATCTGGCTGGCGTGCATGGGTGTCTGGGAGGCCGGCGGAGCGCTCCGCCAGCCGGGGGCGTTTAGGACGCCCAGTCCATGGGTGCGGGCTGCTGGAAGGTGGAGTGCACCTCCACGGCCTCGCCCGAGGCCATGGCCCTCGTGGCCGCCTCCAGTATCTCCACCACGTGGGCGGCCTGCTCGCCCGTGGCTCTGTGTGGGCGGTTCTCGAGTATCGCCTGGGCCATGTCCCTGGCTCCCCTGCCCCACTCCGTGCCGTGGTACGGCTCCTTGATGAGGGGCACGGGCTCGTACTTCTTGCCGAACTCGGTGAACTCCACGTCGGCGTCGAACACCTGCCAGCTGGAGATGTACAGCGATCCCGCGTCGCCGTGGAACTCGACGCCCTTCTGCTTGCTGTGCTGCCCGACGTAGAAGTCGGTCGTCAGGCGCACCACCGGCCCGCTCTCGAGCTCCACCATCGAGACCACGAAGTCGGGGGTGCTCACGTGGAAGGGCCTGCCGTCGAGCGTCTGGCGATCGGGCTTGAGGAGCTCGCCCTTGGCCCACACCCTCCTGGCCGGGCCGAAGATGGTCGTTATGAGGGTCAGGGGGTAGACGCCGACGTCGTACAGCGCCCCCACCTCGTAGAACGGCTCGGGGGCTGGGTGCCAGGTCTCGATCCTGCCCCAGTTGACCTCCGCGAAGATGACCCTGACGTCGCCCAGGCGCCCCTCGCGTATCTGCTTCCATGCGGTCTGCTGGGCCTCGCCCATCCAGGTGATGGGTGAGCAGCCCAGCCTGAGGCCCTTGCTCTGGGCCAGCTCGACGAGCTCGCGGGCGTCCGCGTAGGTCATCGCCAGCGGCTTCTCGCTGTACACGTGCTTGCCGGCGTTGAGCGCTTCGGTGATCACCGCCTTGTGAGCGTGATGTATGGTCAGGTTCACCACCATCTGGATCCTGTCGTCCGCCAGCAGCTCGGCGGTAGTGCGGTAGGGCTGGCCGCCGTGCTCTTTGGTGAGCGCCTCCGCGCGGCTGTAGTCTATGTCCGTGGCCCCTACCAGCTCCATCTCGGGGTACTGCTTGAGGTTGGCTGCGTACCTGCCTGCTATGTTGCCACAACCTATGATGCCCACTCCTAACTTGTCTGCCATGTACAACTCTCCTTGTGTCGTTGTTGTGTTAGCTTAGCCACTCCCTGAGCATCTGCAGGTCCGCCCTGCAGTCCTCGCTGGGGTCGAAGGTCTCCGGCTCGTGCTCGATGCTGATGGCGCCCTCGTACCCGATCTGCTTGAGCACCTCCACGCACTCCTTGATCGGGACGACCCCTTCGCCGTACCGGCACGTGTGGTGGGAGCCCACCTCCCGGACGTCCTTGAGGTGCACGTGGAGGACGTAGGGTGCTAGCTCCTCGATGGCCTTTGCGGCGTCGTAGCCCTGGGTGCCGTACCAGCCGGTATCCACGGTTGTGCCGATCGTGCCGTCGCCCCCATCACCGATCTTCTCGAGCATCTCCTGCGGCGTCCTCTCCGGATGGTTCTCTATGCCGAGCTTGAGGTTGTAGCGCTTGAGGGTGTCGACC